>Ga0209700_101291_pt1 | contig 51328 bp, 25 predicted proteins | sample SiratroredBW_FD_187528 | JGI IMG/M metagenome (GOLD analysis project Ga0209700, IMG submission 187528) | Root nodule microbial communities of legume samples collected from California, USA - Siratro red BW (SPAdes) (version 2) | ecosystem: Host-associated > Plants > Roots > Nodule | place: USA...
TGTTTGATTGGTTTTCATATTTGTAAATTGTTTGAACCTTTGTAGATTACAGTCTAAGTTTCTTTAAAGACTTTGTATTCTCACATTGAAAAGCAAATTTCGAAAAGAAATTAAAAAGGGTTCAATTCACCCCCCCCCCTCTTGAACTTAGGCCAAACACTTATTTTAACAGTTATGAACCCAACAGTTGGCGTCACTTATGAGGGGTATTATGTGAGTAGAAAATTTGTGGGTAAAACACTTTGGAGGTGGAAGGAGAGTTTGCAATGTGCAGAGAAAACTCACACTTGAGGGAGAGTAAGAAATTTATGTTTGGAGTCACGAGTAAAGATGAGTGAGGTGAGCAATATAAAGAGAAAAACTCACAATCCTAATGTCTTAAGATTTGAGGTTAAAGGTGACTTCAGGTTTTTTATATATGGGTTGACTCATGGATCAAAACTCATCATTTTCTACTCTAAACTACAAGACACGTATGAAGTATGGAGTGGAAGACTAACAAATTATGAGAATTTGAGAGTGTTTGACACTTTAACATTTGTACATGTCATGACAGACAAACTAAAAGCTCGAAAGTTCTAAAGATTAGAACTTAGAAAAGCTAGATGCTTTCTTAACAAGAATATCACATTCGATTAGACACTCTGTATTTTTTAAGCATATATCTTTTTATAATTTTTATTACTACAAAATTTAGAAAAAAAATTCTCTTTGATATTTTATTAAAAGTTTATTAGTTTTTCGCATAATATTCAGATTTTATTTCCAAGTTAATCATGAATTCTATTTTTTCATATTTTTCTAGAATATATGTTAGTTTATTATTAATTACAATGTAAGAAATTTATAATTAAATTTTTTAAGTATGGTTAAAATTTTACTTATCACTTTCCTTTCACTTGGATTTAGTCGGCAGCCCATTCTTTGAGTCCAAAGTTAATCTCATTTAACAATTATTTTTTAGATTTTCATAATTTATTCTCGTAATACTCTGTTATAGTTTTCAAAGATCTTTCTATTTTTTGAAAAATAAAATTGAGAATGTGCTAAAAGAACTTCTCAGTATATCTGAAAATTTTAAGAATCTTCGTTACGAAATAAAGTTTTTGAAGCAATTTAAAATATATTCCTCAAAAGTTTTCTACGAATTTGATTCTGAAACATATTTTTTAAATACTTATGTAAGTTTTTTTTGGGTATATTTATTAAAAATGTAAAACTTTAAAAGATTATTTTACATTCCAATTCCAATGTATTGGAAGGAGTAAGAAGCAATTAATGAGGAATTAGGCACCGGGGGGAGTTGTGCAAATATTAGCTATTGTTTCTAGTCAGTCCAAATTACCCTTGTAGAGGTTAAAACAGCAATTGCCACATTACTCGCCGAAACGGCGGCGTTCTGGATACTCTCTTCGACAACATCGCAGTAGCTAGCTGCCAGACACCGCAAACAAATCTAATTGACAATTGCGCCGGCGAAATGTCTCCGGCCGCTGAACTTCGGTGGCTCTGCCGCCTCCTCGACGACTATCTACGCCCCTACACTGTGTGTTTCAGTCTTCCACCTCCAGCTCTACCTTTTCCTTCGTCTTTTTTATTTTTTTTATACGTCTGAACTCATTCCATTAACCGAACACGCTTTCCTCGTGCCTCAGGAACCATGGGCCTCTGTTGCCATTTCCAAAGAGAAGGAGAAGGAGATTCTAATCGCTTCTTCTCAGGTTTTGCATTCTTATATTCCAAACACTGTTAAATGTAATGCACCTGATTTCTTTTTTGGCATTTTAGGTCTTGACAAAAATTGAGCTTCGGATTCGTGAATTTGATTCTAGTGAAGAGGTGAAACCTGCTCCCAATGAAGAGCGATTGTGCGGTTCGAACCAGCATTCGTCCGTCGATCAATGTTTGCCTAGAATCGTCGCCGAGATGGTAAATGTTAGGAGCAGCTTTTCATCGACGCGCTTTTATATAACGTCGTTGTTGCTAATATTATTCCGTGTTGTTTTTGGTGGCGTAGATGGTTTTGTTGACTATCAAGAGCGAGTTTGTTCAACACGTGGCTGTCAATGCTCTTGCCTTAACTTCACGGTTTGTGCACACAACGGTATGAATGTAGAAGTTGGTTTTCCTTGATGAATTTAGGTTACGCATTTGAGTCTACCATGTGATTACCTGTTTTGGTTATCCTTGCCTGTAATAATGTGCAGGGGAACAATTGGGCGGGGTTCGTTCATTTTTTATGCTGTTGGTTGGAAATGGCGATTACTAAGGTGATCTCATGTTCGTCTGGGCCTTCTTCTGGAACTGAAAATAGTGAATTCGATTGTTCTGATGTTGAGTTTCTGGTGCAATATGGGATTAAGAATTTTGATTGGTCTACTGTGGCTGGAGTTGTTCGAGTCCTGCGTGTTATATGTAAATATTTGGAGGAGGAGGACTTCGATGATGGCCTTGTCAAAGTGTACCGTGACTCTGTCAATACTTGTCTCCTGAAGATTCCGTGGGATTTGTTGGACAAGTTCTGGAGTTGTGAGTTTGGTAGCAAGAAAAACGGCTCTTTTATCAATCAAGTGCACCTCCATAAGTTCAGTGTTATGGAGCCTGTTATGAATTTTCTTGGGACTTTTCTTCAGTTTCTATGCTCCTTGGTTGACCGGAATGATCTAGTGGAAACTGATTGTGCTTCTATTGATAAACATCCACTTTTTATTACAGTAGTGAATTTTGTACCTAGACTTGCAAAATGGTGTCTCAGCAGGCAAGAAGATAATGCTGAGAGAGGCATCATTAATTACTTGAATCACAAGCTGCTGGTAAGGTTCATCCACTTGTGCAATGAATTAATGGAAGAGTAGGTCGTTATTATAAAAATGCTTTTTGTCATATGGGGTTGAACAAGTAAAATCTTATTGCTGACAGCTTCACAATATTCCATCTAGTTTCTTTTTAGCATGATAGATAGGGCCTTCTAGATTGTAGTACAGAGTTGATATATCGTGTCAGTATGTTGTTTATGATATTGGGCTAGATTTGTACTAATTTTATTGTAATTGACCTTGATTAGTGAAATGTACTAAGAGGCTAGGTTAATTTTTTGGCTATTATTCAGAGTATCATTAGTGAAATATATTCTTCTTTTCCATCTGAACTCTAAAAATCCAGTAGTATGCCTACTTTTCGGCTATATACTGTTGGAAGTTTTATGTTCATACATGGGTATCGGTGTCTAGGAAGTAGCGGTCAATTAATATTGTCCTAGGAAATAGTCTCCCACTGAGTCTATATGGACTATGTGGAGATCGTATCTACTGCATTGTCCTGAAAATAAAACACTCCCATTATCTAAATTTTCTCAAAAAATTGTTCTAACTTATTCCAAACCTCTTCCTCTTATTACTACATAGAACATTGGCATAATGTATAGTTGAGTCATCCCCGCATTCCAGTGTATAGAAGCTTCTGTGTGCAAAAGGTTGTAAAAGCTCTGGTCATTTAGTTTAAGAAAATGCTTTTTGGATTAATTTTTGTTTTTAATTTTAATTACAAAACATCTTGTTTTATTTTCATTTTGTTTCTTGTTTTCAAAAGTTTATGTTGGAAACAATGAAAGGAAAAAATGACAAAAGAAACTTCAAATGTTTTCACACTTTCTCTGTATAAACTTCTGAAAATAAGAAAAAAAAGTGATGTTTTTCTAATTAAAGGTGAAAACAGAAATTGAAAAAAAAAATGTTTTCAAGCCAAATAGTCTTTTAAGTTGTCATTCATGTTTGCCAAAAAATAATGTCTGGCAAAATAGATTGATCTGCACTGCTGTTGATCTTTCAGAAAACAGTTGCACACTGTAGCCTTGTTTGAAAGTTGGTTGAAAAATAACTCTTAGAATTTGGGTTAAGGTTCTAATTCAACCCTACATGAATTTGTAAGGTGAGGATTATTTATCCTTTATAAATTCTATTCAAGCCCCTGTAGTCGATATGGGACTAAATTCGATCCTTGAGGCTATAATTAAATCAATGCCTAAAGAGGGCGCAACTAAGCTTAGCCAGGGGAGATACAATCAAGACTTTCCTAAAGCATGTCCTAGCTTAATCTTATAAAACCAACTTATAAGATGGGATTACCCAAGGTTTATAAGCTTTATTTCAGCCATATTCTTAGTTGATTTAAGACTAAACACTACAGTTGAGACTGCAATTAAGACCGTCTCCAAAAATGCCACAACTAACAAAGGTTGGGGTGATCACAATTTAAGACAGCATTTTAACAATAACCACTCCCCCATTTTGGGTTAGTTGGTGCTTTCACCACCTAATAATTTAAAAATGTAAAGTTATTAATTAAATGAAAAAGGGAGAACATATTTAAAATAGAAGAAAATGAAAATGAGAGAAAAGCTTTTCTTTTAAGTAAATTGGCTATATTAAAATAATAATCAAAGTTATACATATTTTTAAATTTTTATTTATAAAACTCCAGATAAAAACCCTCAGGTTCAGCTTGTCCTGGCCTGCTTTGGATGGTGGGTTGGGTGGGGCAGGTTTATGTGGGTCGTAAAACTCGACCCATATTGCCAAAATTGAAGGGTCATGCTTGTTGACCTGTTCGGTTGGAATTGTTCTGTTAACCCTATTACTTGTTTGAGTAACTGGTCTGCTATTGTTAATTTATCCTATATCATATCCCTTTCAATATTTCTGTCAATTATGGAGACTATAATGCTGAAGTAGTCCTTTTGTCATTTCATTAGCAGGGAAAATTTTTTTGTTATCATAAGTTGCTATTTATTATTGCTTTGCTTTTTCATGACTTTAATCACTGGACAAGTTTACTGTGAAAAAGAAGTGAAAAAACTTTGAAATTTAGAACTTTGTTAGAAGACATTTTCTAGTTTGCTATGTTCAGAGTCGAAGGCACTCTTAAAACTATTTATTTACCATTTTTTATGCAGATCCTGATGATCAGACTTGGTTCACTCACAGATCTAGACTGTCGAATCCGTTTTTCTTGGATTGAACTCCTTCATAACTACTTTGAAGAGTTTTTGCAGCAACCCTTAACTCAATTTCACTCTGATCAAATTAATTGTCTGGAAGGCTCTCCATTTTTATTGAGTTTGTCTGATGGAGAAGCATGTCTGACACATTCTGACCACCTACAAAGACAAGCTGTTTACCTCTTACTGGCTTGTTCTTTCAGTTTGATCAGTCAAAGAGGAGAAAATGCAAACCACTGTAATTGTTCAACTTCGTGCTCCTGTTTTACAACTAACCCAGATTCAGAGCATGATTGCTTCTGCATGAGAAAGGGATTTCTAGAACTTTACAAGTGGATTCAAGGACATCTTCCTACTGCAATCTCCACCAACCATGAAAAGTACTTGGAGATATGTACGAACTTCATGTCATCTTTTCTCAAGCCATATCTTCGTGAGGTTTGTCTGTCCATACCGCTTGTGTGTTTATTAGTTTATGAGTATGATGCTTGTTGACATGGCCATTGTTTTGAAAACATTTTTAACTTCTGTAATTATAGTCTTTTGTGACTACTATTGGGTATTTGATATAGTTACTCTGGCAAGTTTTGGTAGCTCATCATGTATTATAAACTGTTAAGCTCGGATAATTTAAAAAAGAGGCCGTGTTCATATAAAATCACTTCAAATCTTAATGGGACGTTTTGAGTCTGTCTGTATCTATGCTTCTTAGGTTAGAAATATATTTGTCAAACTGAGGTATTGATGAGAGTCTGAAGCCTTTGTTGTTTTCCTTTATAGTTTTGAAACTTCTAATTACAATATCTTGAAGTTTCATTGGTGTTATTTATCACTTGAATGGCAGGATGATCTATTGTTTGAAGTGCTTTTGCTATTGTTTAGCTTATCATCCTGTCTCCAGCAACAGTAAGAAATTGTATTCAATGTTTTGCTATTTTTTATCAGCCAGTCAATGGAAGGATCCACTTTAATGAGATTTGGATAATGTAGGTCTGAAAGAAAGCATGCTGCTTATCAGGATGTAATGAAAGATTTTCCTTTTGCGCTGTCGGACATTTTTAAGCCTGTGTACCTTTTCCATCTGTTCCTTTGCGAGGCCAGTATTATGCACTACCTTAGCTCATGAAGATAGACACCCCATTGCTATCCACTTTATCAATTAGTTTATTTTGTAAAACTGAAAAAGGCTTATTATCTGGTCCTTGTTGATCTGCAGATACATTATGATCATCAAGTGCTTCTAGATTATCTCATTTCAAAAGATACTGGAATAAGCTGTGCTAAATATCTTTTAAGGTAGTTCATTGTAACTTTATTGCATAACAAAATTTCCTCTTCCGTAATTACAAATAAACTTGAAAAGCTTTAATCAGATTTGGTTGTATTGACTAGTTTTCTGTAAGAGACCTTTTGAGCATATTCTACTTTATTTGTGAATATCCCAAGGTTATAGTTTGGTATCTTGCTTTTCCATGATTCATGTAAAAGAAAACTCTAGTCAGCTCCACATTTTATAAGTTTTTGTTTTAGCCTTCAATTTCTTTTTCATTTATAAATTATGGAGAATATGTTCAGGGTTCAGAACCATATGGAGAATATGTTCAGGGTTCAGAACCATCTGTTTACATTGTTAGTTGTTTTACTTATCCTGACTTATTGTTACTTAAAAGCTGGCCTTTTCTTTTTCTCTTTTGCACGTTGTAGATGCTTGCATTTGATATGCAACTCATGGAAGTTATTTGTGGAATTTCCATTATTTGGAGAAATTTTGGATCAATCATCTTGCAAGAGAAGAAAAATTGTAGGGGATGATCTGCAGTTGCTAGCAGATGGAATGCCTACGTCAGTTGACAACAGTGGAAGTACCATGTTGCATATCAAGAATTATAAGGAAGACAGTGGATGTGGCTTCAAGCGCTACAAAATCAAACCATTCAAGAAAGCTGCAGAATGTTTACTAGCTTTGAACAATTCTGTTTATAATCTTCATCAAAAGAAGTTGTTTCCTTATAATCCCGAAGTGCTTTTGAAACGGTATGTTTCTTGGCAATGCATTTATTGTTCAACAAAAGCGTCAAACTTTTAGAAATATGATTCTGTGTACCCGAAGATAAAAGTAAGTGATGAACTTATTTCTTGTAGTCTAAGAAGATTTCAAGAGTTCTGCTGTCAGGAAAAGGGATTCCATGGACTAAAAGCTGAGTAATTACCAAACTGCATGTCTGACCCTGAAAGCTTGGTTATCTTTGTGTTTGTTAGTGGCTACAGAACTACATTTTTGGGTGAGTAGGATGCTCATGGAATAAAGGCAGGCCTTGTCTTCTTGAGTAATTTTAATGTTTATGAAAAATTTGTCTGTTATGTCATGGTTATATTTAGTTTACTTGTTGAATAGACATCTTGCTGTAAACAGGTATTGCTGGCACAGATGGGCAGAAAGTGGACAGTTTTTGTGCTGGTTCAGAATTGTGTGGGTGTAATATGGCCACTGCACTGGCATAAATGGGACTTAGTCCCTCAGCTCCGACATTTTTGCCGCTTGTGTCATCTGGTAACAGGCTGGATTTAATCCAAATCTATCAATTATTCTATGGGTCATGGGGCTTACATGTCATCTCCGGAGAGTCTGGTGACCAATGTCATCTTGAATTTATGAAGGTACCACCAGTCTCTCAAACTTTAAGCCTGCAGCATGATCTTCCTTTGCGAGACCTTGTGTACTATATTCTCAGCAATCGAAGCAATTCTTGTGTTGTAGGATGTCTTTCTTGCAGATGCCTTCTCTCGGTACTTGGAGCTTGCATCCTTCTTCAAAGAAGCATGTGATGCGACAAAACTGGAAAACTTCGTTGCTTTGCTTAAGCTACTGACCCTTCACTTCAAGGCTGGCGTGAAAATGGTTTCAAGTGCCTTATGTTATAATTTCTTGAAGCATATTAGAGGGCGAAAAAAAAAAGGGGTCAGGAATATGGAATTACGCGAAACGAAGCACGGAAGACTGTGTTCAGATTGAAAAAAATGTCTTGGCCAAATTTGTTCTTTTTTCCAGTTTTGAGAAAGTTTGGATCGAGGAGAGCTCCTCCCAAGTCCGTCCCTACGGTAGACCATGATATGATGGCTGTTTCATCCACTTAAGGGATGACAATGCCGGTTCTTCATGCAGGTTAATCTACCAATAAGCTAGAAAAACGTGGGTTAAAAGTTTTAATTAGCTGACTCGCTTAGGTCTATCTCGTATAACCTGCAGTCTGCACATGTCAATGACGAGGTGGAATGAGTTAGTACGCTTAATCCACGAAAAAAAATCCATTAAATTCCAATGTTTCTAAAATGAAATAACAATGATGTTTTTTTGAAGTCAAAACAATATGATTAAATACTATAGTTTTTTTGTAGTTTAGATAATTATTGTGTTTTTGTTCTTGAAAGATTTAATTTAACATATTTAATGTAGATGGTAATATTATGTTTATTTAGTTTATTTAAATTTTATTGTCAAATTTATAGGGTACAATAAAGATATGAAATATTAAAACAAAATTATTGTTATAACATTTAATGTAGTTTCTTTTAAGATTTTGCTTCTACAGGTAGGTCTGCTGGCCCACGGGCCTATCATTGTGCACGGTGATCAATAAAACTAGACGGATTCTTCCTGCACTTTCATAGTATCTTCCCACATCTTTATAATTTTGAATATTATAATTTTAGTCACGAGCAAAAAGATCAAAATATGTTAGAGAAATAGGTTAAAGGTTAAATGTTTAGTGGAGGTTCAACATAGGAGAAGACAAAAAGTGGAGGTTCAGTGCAAGGTTTGTGAAGGTACAAGGTTGTGACTATCATATTAGTGAAAGAACGTTATTGGCGGTGCAGGAAGAACCCATCATAAAACTAATTTACAATTTTTAGACGAGTTGGCTTGTCCTGACTCACTTTTCACGGTCAAATGTGAGGTGGAGCTGGCTAAAATGGGTCGGGCTTACCTGCATTGTTATTTCTACTTTTTCTTTAGCATTGCATTCTATACCCTATGGTTTAAAACTTCACCCTGATGGGGTGGTGAAATGTCCAAAACATCCCTAGTTTAGATTTGTTGTCCTTTTAAGGTTGATTTTTGTGAATCTCTCTTTGTTATTGTTAGTGTTGGTTTATTTTCAATTGGATGATTTAGAAAGATTTTGAATTGTACAATTCAAAACTTATTTTTGAGTTTTGTATACATTATTTGGATTCAAAATGTACATTTCAGAATGTATTTCTTTCTTTTGGCTTGGAAATATTCAACTTTCCATCATATTTCTTTTTCTGTCTAGTCTTCATTTGGGTCTCTAGTTTTCGGGGGTGTTGCTAAAGATGTTGGTAGCTAATATCTTTGATCTATGGTGAAAGGAGACTTTTTCCTATGCGATAAAAGAGGTTCAGGAATTGACTGATTATCGAACCATGCTATTGTAATAACTTTGCATCAGAGTTAGGTTATTTTTTTTTTTTAATGATCCTTAATTTGTAAGGTTAAAAAACAGAGCTCGTGGTTATTCATGGTTATATAATCCTTATGTTTTGAAATTAGAAGTTAATTGAAAAAATAATCTAAAAGTAAATCCTTATGTACCTCCATGTGAGTGTTGGAGTGAGTGTTGTTTGTTTGTCTGTGAGAGATCCTTGTGCATGAAGAGTGGAGAACCTGAAAGAAAATAAGATATGATAGTTAGAGGTTGTAAAAAGATGGAACGAAAGAGTGGAAGGTTTAGAGTTTGTGAGAAATGCGAGTGCAAGTGAGTGTGGTGGGGAGGAAGAGAGAAGAGGATTAGGATTTTTTAACAATTGGTATTAACTAATTGGGAAAAATGGTTACTAACAAAGAACTTGAGACTCGTATGAATTATTTGGGCAAAAATATGCAAGATTCTCCAGAATTTACTCACCAAGTCTTGTAATCTTTACAGAAATTTATTGAAGGACTTATGTCAGCTATGACAAATGTCAAATTTGGACAATATATACCTTCTTCAGTTGTTTCTTCAATAAGGATTGTTGAGCGTACACATCTTCACAAAAATTTTAGGAGATGGTAAGCTAAAACAGAACATTTGTTTGAAATAGAAGATATCTATATTAATCAACATTCAAGACTTTTAGTTAAGATATTGGAGGCAAAATTTGTAGGATGTGGGCAACCATTGATGATGGTGTCTTTGATGATCTAGTGTCTAAGTTAGCCATATTAAAATAAGGGAGTTCTTTAATGGCTTATTTAGAAAATTTTGATATTCTTTTAGCTAGAGTGCATGTTTATGATGAAATAGCCTTAAGTTTTTTCCTTTCTGGATTGAATGTAGAACTGGAAATATATGTTCGTTTACACAAGCCCACTTCAATTAGAGAAGCAATTTGGCTAGTAAGATAACAAGATGAGGTTTCACAAAGGTCTACTGAGTGTAGGGAATTCCAACTTGGAATATTAATACAAGGACAATTGGAAATTGTCTTCTTTACTGTTGAATACTCGTAGTTTATAAGTAAATCCTTGTGTACATATATGTGCGAGTGTTCATTGAAGTCGGTGACGATTGTCATTGAGAGTGGTATTTGTGTGGAGAACCTGTAAAAAAAATAATATTTGTGACTTATAGTTTATGAGAAGAGAGCACGAAAGAGTGGAAGGTTTAGAGCTTGTGAGAAGTGAGAGTACGAGTGAGTGTGGTGGGGAGAAAGAGAGAAGAGGATTAGAGTTTTTAACAATTGGTATCAGCTAGTTGGAAAAAATGGTCACCAACAAAGAACTTAAGTTTTGTATGGATTCTTTAGAAAAAAATATACAAGATTCTAAAACATACGCACTAAGCCTTACAATCTTTATAGAAATATGTTAAAGGACTGATGTCAACTATGGCAAGTTTCAAATCTAGACAACATCAGTTGATCATCAAGTGTTTGCAGTTTTTTCTTCCATGATAGTTCTTAATTAGGCTCATCTTTAGTTTTCATCTTTTGGTGGAAAAACTTGTAGGGAATGAAAAGGCAAAAAAGAAAATGGTTATTTGAATTAGAAGATACACCTATTAATTAACGTCCAAGATTGTTACTTTTGTTCATGGATGGAAAAAAATTTTCATGGAAAAGACATTACATCCAAAGTCAAGACTTTCGGTTAAGATATTGGAGGCAAAATTTGTAGGATGTGGGTAACCTTCTTGATGATGGTGTCCTTGATTGTCTAGCGGTTGTGTTAGCTAAATTAAAACAAGGAAGTTCTTTAATGACTTATTTAGAAAATTTTGATAATCTTTTAGCTAAAATGCAAGTTTATATTGAAATAACTTTAGTTTTTTTTTTCTTTTTGTAGTTGAATATAAAACTACAAAAATTTGTTTGTTTACACAAGTCCACTTTAATTAGAGAAGCAGTTCGGCTAACAAGATTACAAGATAAGGTTTTACAAGAATTGACAAAACGCGTATAGGATGTAAAGAATTCCAACTTGGAATATCAATACAAGGACAATCGACAATGGTCTTCTTCACTACTAAATATTCGTAGTTTACAATTAAATCCTTGTATACTTATGTTTGAGGGTTTATCAAAGTGAATGACAGTTATCATTGAGAATGACGTTCGTTTTTGTGAGAGATCCTTATGTTGAAAAGTTGAAGAACCTATAAAAGAAAAGATTTATGATTCAGGTGGGTAAATTATTGAAATCAAAGACAAAAAAATCTTTTATTGAGATTTATGACTTGGTGGATAAATTATTCAAGTAGAAGAACTAATAAGATAATAAAAAGAGTAAAGTGACCTGGTTAGTTTATATGTGAAAACTTGTCAAATGAAAAATATTAATAATGAATTATTGAAAGGTAACATGAAAATAGATATTATGTATTAAGGATTGTCTATTATATAATAATATTTTATATTTCAAAATACATAACTAAGAATATATAATACATATTATGAAATTACAATTTAAAATTAAAGCTAAAATTTCTTGAATGATAAAATTAAAAATTTAACTTTTATGGGTGGAGTATGAATAAATAGGAATGCAATGGGATAGTCGTTTCTTCTTCACTAATAAGTAACATGTGGATATGAATAGGATGTATGTGGGTCGAATAATTTTTCTTTAGAAAAAAAATAAATCAGAATTGTAAAAATTAATTACAAAATGCAGGCTTCAATACATTTTAAGTATTTAAAAGTATGAGTTTCCTCTCTTTAGTATCTGTAAAGTATTTGTTCGTCTTAAATTTTACGACATTTTCTAATTCTTATTTAGTCCTCGTCATAAATAATGTTTAAAATGGAAAGCTTTACTTAAGTTTTTTAGGGTAACAAAAGATTTTAATTCAAGATAAATAAGATATTATACATTTTTTATATTTAATAATTTACTTTTAATATTTTATTCTTTTTATTAAAAATAGTTATAATTTACTTAGACGTTTTCAATTTATTTTCTATATATTAATTTTGATGTAATAATTTTGAATAGGGGTGAAGTCATTTATTTCTTAATGTCATCAACATATATTTTAACTCAATGACAATAAAACAATAAAATATATTTTATATTTTTTGAATTAAAATTATAATATGTTAAATAATATGTAATATAGAAAAAATCATTGTTATTATTCTTTTTTCTCTTTACACAATTTAAAATTAAGATAAAATAATTTATTCAAAATATATTAAGATGTTTTGTCAGTAATAATTCTTTAAATATAAAATTATATATATGTATATATAATTATAAAGTAAAAATCGCATGTAATAATTTTATTCAAATCATTTTATAAATAAAAAAGTAATTATTTTCTAAAGATAATATAAAATGATTGTTAATAATATATTAAAAAATTAAAAATTATAAGTGATTATTTTATTTATAAAAAAATTAAAGATATTACTTGTTTAAATAATAAACTTAAAAATAATCTAATTATTTTACTTAATATTTTATATTTTTGATATTAAACTATTTATACTTAAGGATAAGGACTAAAAAACACTACCAAGAATATCAAAGATTTAATTGTCACAAAACATTTATAGAGAATAAAATAACAAAAGACCATATTTTAATAATATTTAAACTTATCATTTTATTTTATTTTTAAATTACATAAGAATAGAAAAAGAAAAGAGTTATGATTATTTTTTCATATTACATATAATCTTAATATATTATACTTATTTATTCTAAAATTAAAATATATTTATTATTTTGAATCTTATAAATTTTAAATTAATATATAGAAAATAAATTATAAGCTCTAATATTATCGTTTTTAATAAGAAAACAATGTTAAAAAATAGATTATTTAATGAAAAACTAAAATTAGAAAATAAATTAATTTATGTATATCAATAATAAATATGTTACTTAAACTTATTTCTAAGCGACATTACATCACGAATAACATAAAATTAATATAAAATTGCCAATTCACACGACAAAATTTGAATATAATTGATATTATAATGAATAAATAAAATATATCACCAATGAACACAGCATAATATAATTTAAAGTTTGGATATAATTAATATTATAATGAATAAATAAAATATATTAGTAAAGTGACATCTAAATATTTGAATGATTTCTAATTAAATTATAAGATCTTTAAGTTGAATATTTCAATAATGACTTATGATTTTCAATATAATCTGATATTTTGGTGATCGTGTAGCTTTAGCACATAAAGACATTGAATAGAAGTTTGTTGTCATGTAAAAAGAAAGGAATGATTAAAGAGCGAAAATTCAATTTTTTTTATAGAGGAGAACAGTGCTTCAAGTTTAAAGACATCTTGTTAGTTTGTTCTTTTATACATGTTACTTTATTATTGAAATGGAATGGTTGAATTTTCAAATAAAGTGTCTCACGCTTATAGTGAATGTCACGGCTGTGGTCTATCTTAATTTTGCACTAGTTTTTTTGTGTCACGGATGTTGAAGGACCTATTTTGCACGGTTGTGTTGTGGGAAAAATCTTGGCAGTTTTCATTTTTCAATGTCTCAATAGCTATTTTTGTGTTGATCTTTTCTTTACTCAAAGTTAGTTTATGCTCTTTTTGGCACAATGAAATTGAAAGGATTATTATCTAGATATATTAGATGTTAAGAAATGATGAAAATTCAGAAATGCAGAGGCAGATTTTATTCATATATGGATTTTCTTATACTCTTAATGTAGCAGGAATCTTCAATGTATCACTGGTGTTTATTGGTTTTATTTTTATAATGTGTTTAGTATGGTTTTTGTTGTTGTAAATGGTATATTTTGCTTTTTGAGATTTGTTTTTATCCGAATTGTATTGAACCTTCGAGATAAGTGAGATTGGTCTAAAAGTTCATTTATAAAAAATTCTCCGATTCTTAAATAAAAAAATTATATAACATCTAATAAGAGAATAAAGGGGTTTGATTTTGTGTAGACTTTCTATATAGTGACTTTGTATTATATAGTATCAAATTGACTAAGTAACTCGGCATTAAAGACTCAATTATAAATATTAAATGATACATTATGTTGGATAACCAAATTTTATAGGTTATAGATGAATCTGGTCTCACAGGGAGGTATATACAAAATATATGTTAAATCGGTGATATTTGAAATGCATAACAGATCTACTCCAGCTTGAAATCTAGTTTTATTATTGTACAATTTTTTAGTGACTATAATATTGATAAATATCTAGGGTAAATAGAATAGAGAAAATCATTTTGCATTAATGCAGTTCTTCTGATCTGATTAACAAGTTGATAACTATAAAACAAAAACAGGTTCTATTTTATATCCTCAATGTGGAACCTTGTGTGATTTTGTTCTACTCCATACGTATCTATTAATTCAAACACAACTTAAAGAATAATAATGAAATTGAGATATTTAGAGTCTGTGGGATTATATACATCCCTAAGTAGTATAAATTTTATCTCCATACGTATCTATTAATTGAAACATAACTTTAGAACAATAATGATATTGAGAGATTTAGAGTCCATGGGATTATATACATCCCTAAGTAGGATAAATTTTATCTCCAAACGTATCTATTATTTTCAAACATATCTTTAGAACAATAATGAAAATGAGAAAGTTAGACTATGGGATTATATACATTTTTAAGTAGCATAAATTTTATCGATGACTAGGTCAAGGAAAACCCAATCATAATGCGCTTATTTTTGTGCTTGAGCAAATTGAAAGAGTCATCACTTTGTTACATCAAAAGAAGAAATCCATCTCTATCATTATAGATGATATATATTTTCTTGAAGTTGCTTCTTCAAATGATGTTTTAAACCTGCTGCATTATTACCACACGATAGCATCATAATATGTAAGATAATAATATACCTTTTCTATGTTTGAAATCTATTCCAATGATTTTAGTTCTTTATTTATGTGTTTGTGACACATGGTTGCGCGTTTATTGCACTTGATCATAAAGATATTTATTTGAATGGAGACAATTAAGGTTGATGTTATGCTAGAGATCTTGCTAACATTTTGTTCTAACACTGAGCCATTTGCGCAGTTGGTATATATATATATATATATGGTAGAGGTGTAAAATTGAATGCATTCTAGTATAATAAAATATGAATAAATAATTAGTTTAGTATAATAAATATTAATATATTTCGTTTTTAGTATAATATAAAAAATATTGTTTTGTTAATATAATTTTAATTTTGTTTGAAATCTATTGATATTATTCAGTATGTGTTTAGTTTTTAATAACTATTATACGTGTTTATTCAAAAGAAAAAGAAAAAGAAATTAATGTTAATATCTTAAAAGAATATCTAAAAATTTTAAATATATAAAGTAAAAAGTAAGAATAAAACATTCTTTTTTAAACTAATTGTATATTAACATTAATTTTACTTTTAATAAACCCATGTGATAGTTATTAAAAAAAACTAAACATGGGTTTATTTATCTCAACAATAAAGAATTCAAACAAATTTATTAAGATTATAATTATTTTATTATATTAAATACAAAACATATTATTACTTATTATACTGAATTGATTATTTACCTAATTTATATCGTGGTTGTATATATAATTTTTTTTTTCTAAATATTATTTTATCGATTATAACATATTTAACTTTCTATTAAGTTGACATCAACTTTACGCTTAAACAATTGAAGCTAAAATTCAAATAAAATTATCATGTTAAAAATTTACTAGAGCATAAATGATCTACTTATTGCATTTTTTTTTGTTTTAGTTACTGTATGTGAGTAAATGTCACAAACAATATACAAGAAACATATACTAGACTTTGTAATTATAATCTAACAAGCTTGTTGGTCAGATATCCATTTAGTTGCAATTAAAAATACTTTTGAAATTATTATTATTAATTTTAAATTTATAAATAAGATTGAGTTCATACACTTACAACAATAAATCCCTGTTAATTCCAACAATGTGAGAATTTTTACTCTAATTACGACGGTAGTTCTAAACACAGAATCACACCAAAATGAAAAACACATTACAATTATAGAATATACCTAAAATAACTTACCTTTAGGATAATAATGTTGGACATTTTGAACTCCACCCTTATAAATCTCTTACATTGCTCTTACATTGAGTTTGGTTAGTATAGGAGGAAGGATTTGAGAGATCATTTTGAATTGATATACGAAGATTTGACAAGCGACGATTTGCGAATGTAATGAGAGTGAGGTTTCTTGCATATGGAAGGGATTTGCATGGAAAACCATGTTATATTACACACTTCTTCTTTGCCATGTGGTAATATAATACTTGAAAACCAATAATCATTATGTTATAAGTTATAATAGATTGATTATGTTATAATATCATAAATGAAATTTAAGCTTAACTCAATCTTACAAGCCAGCTTATAAGATGAGGTTTGCACCCATTTATAAACTATTGAAAGGTCTTATTTATAGTGGATGTGGGATCTCCAACACACCTTCTCTGATACCATATTAGAAATGAAATTTAAGCCTAACTCAACCTTACAAACTGGTTTATAAGATGTGGTTTGCATCTATTTATATTGAAGGTCTCATCTTTAGTCAATGTGGATCTCCAACATACAAGTTACAAGTTATAACTTATAATTTGATTATGATTATAATTTATATAATATAATATAATAATAAAATAATAAATAACAATATAAATATATTTATATAATAATAAATTAATAATATAATTTTTATTTTCAAATCCAATACATTTCTCTTAATTCAAACAATTTAATTTTTTTATATATTTCAATCTTAACTTTTCCAAATCCATCTTTAACAAAACATTAATGAAAGCACGGCAGCACCTATTTTGCCTCTTTACGAGCCCACACTCTAACTTTAAGATTTTACCTTCACAACAGTACATAATTTGTTAGGAGTTGGGAGGTGTTACGACTCTCAATGTATTGACCAATCAAAAATGGAGGGTTTCCGAAATTTCGTAGGAGGGTTTGAGATAATCAATTCATCGGTAAGAGTTTGTCCTAGTAAAAGGGGAAAAGTGCACTCTGAATGTAAGAAATGGAGGAGAAGATCTCAAGGCTTTGTCTCATTAAAGAGGGAGAAAAATGAAACGTAGTTTGTAAGGGAAATGCATAAGTTTTACACATTTCTAAGACAATTTATTGTTTTATTTTTTTTTCTTTGCATTGAAAGTACTAATTAAGCTTAGGTAAACCTATTATCAAACAAAACGTTCAAAAGTACATTTGATCTCATAATTTATCATTATATAGCTACTAGTGAAGTTTGGTTGGAGAATCAGTCCAAACATAACTACTGGTGGAATTCAATCTCTATTTTCAAAACTATTTAACCTTTTTTTAAATATTCAAAATCTGATTTTAATAATCATTTCATGTTAAAATTATTTTTAATATATTGTCCTAATAAATTGTCCCCTTAAATTCTTCCGGCATTGTTATCTTTTCCTGTAATAATCCACTACACGACCTGTATGTTGTAAAATATTGTCACGTGGAAATTACTTATTTTCATAAAATTTTGTATGTTTTAGTTATATAAGTTGCGTGCTTATAGTTGTTTAATTAATATGTTTTAGGCCAATTTTTTGGGTCAATATTTTTACACAAATGGGACCAATTCTAGCTTGAAAACTACTTCTAGATCTACTAAGCTGAATTTATTTAATATCTATGCAACAAATATTCATTTGTTTAGTTTCACCTATTGGTTAACATGAATTGCGAAGATCACAAACTTCATTCATGCTAAAACAAGAAAAAAATAGTTCAGAAGTTGCGAGATATCCCTTTCATGTATTTGTTTCGTGGAAGTGATTCCAAACGAGATCTTATTGTTCTTACACAAGTTAAATTCAAGCCACAAGAAGTAAAGCTTGCATGATGGATTTATGCATATTTAGTTGCTATCTTCTGGAGAGAATCAAGTAGTTGTTGAAGCTTGCTATTCATAACCATATGATTTGCGCCTTCGATATTTAGAACGTCATTGATGACAGCATTTTGGATCATCCAGCGTTGAAATTCCAAAGGAATTGCAAGGTCCTCAGTGCAAACAATATAGGAGCGTGGAACTGACCCATATCGCTCTTTCGAGAATTTCTTTTGCCTTGATAGGTCTTCCACGAAGAGTGATGATGGTCTCACTAAGGTCTTGGCCAATTCAAGGTCCTGAAAAATCCAATTATCATATCATTCTTGTTCATGACTTTAAACTTCGAGGGTTTTTAGCACATAATATACGTTGTTTTATGAAATTTTCATAACTAAAACAATGATTGGTCGTAACAAGTAATTACCTGAACGGGGGAGAGTTGGTAGAGCTTGGTGGCCAAAAACTTGGGACCAAACAATATTGATGTTTTGTTTCCACTTGGTTCAAATTCAGTGTCTATCCATGCAGACGGGGGGGTCCTCTCACCGTACTTTTCAAACAGAAAAAAAAGAAAAAATAATAATGGTGAATATGAATGCAATTTTATCATTCTTTTTCTTCACGTGCGTATATTCTTTGTAACGTCAATGATGTATTTCTGGAACAAAATGAACAAGCTGTAAGGAAATTAAAATGAACAAGTTGTAACGTCAAACAAGCATATATACCTTTTCCAATACATAAGAAGGGTTGTGTTCAGTGTCTGGGACAAAAGCTGTAACGAAAATACCAACTGCTACTTTTTCTGGGAATTGCTCCATGGCAAGTGCTATGTTGAGTCCCCCAAGGCTATGACCCACTAGAATCACCTTCTGATTAGGGGGAATTGTTGCCAATAGCTGCAACAAAGGTTGAGTGTACTGTGAGAAAGTATTAACATCATCAATGTTCTGCATGTTGATGCCAGATGCTGCAAGGTCCAGTACTGTGACCTTGTGGCCTGCAGATTCCAAGAGTGGCTTCAGCTTGTACCAACTCCAAGCTCCATGGCAAACGCCATGCACCAGAACATAATGATTGCTATCGTTACAATCTCCTGAACTCATCATGCTCATACAAAATATAAAAATCAACACAATTTTATCAGAACTCATGTTTGTATTTTTCTCGTGGTTGCTTTCTCGCTATATATAGACCGAGAAAGGGTTCGCCATGTATAAGCTATCTTTCAAAAGATTGTAAATCGACCGATAGTCAACATATTGGAGATTTAAGATCGATTAAAGATTAGGTCTTTTAATAGTTTATAATTGGATACAAACCTCATTTTAGTTTTGTAAGATTTAGTTAGACATAAAAGTTTAGTTCTAAGATGGTATCAAAACTTATTCTAACAAGGTTGTTGGACTTATTGGGCCACTCACTGCCGAGTCGTTGTCGGACTATCCTTAAGTTTCATATGAGACAGGTATGTTAGAAATCTCAAATCGATTAGAGATGAGGTTTTCCAATAGTTTACAAGTGAATGCAAATCTCGCATTATAAGTCAGTTTTGTAAGATTTAGTTAGACTTAAAGTTCAATTATAAGAAAACTACTCAGAGATCTTAAGTCTAACTAAGATTAAACCCCGTTAATGTGTGATTATTGTGACAATAACAGTACATTGACATTTGGATCTCAGGCCCATAGAGGAGGCCCAATATTAAGCCTATAAATAGAGATCCATGTCAAAGACAAATAATAATTTTCTTCTAATTCAAAACTATACTTAGATCTCGGATTTAAGTGGTTAACGAGATAACTGGCCTTGAAATAACACATCACAAGCTATCGTATAAAAAAAAATGAAAACAGTAGCATAAATAGCAACAGGTTATTTTGTCACTACAATTATTGGTGGCTAATTTCATCACTGTGTAATTTTATTTTGGTCAAAAATACATTTGATCTCATAATTTATCACTATGTAGCTACTAGTGAAATTTGGTTGGAGAATCAGTCCAAACATAACTACTGGTGGAATTCAATCTCTATTTTCATAACTATTTGACCTTTTTTCTAAATATTCAAAATGTGATTTTAATAACATTTCATGTTAAAATTATTTTTAATATATTGTCCTAATAAATGTCCCTTTAAATTCTTCCGGCATTGTTATCTTCTGTAATAATCCACTACACGACTTGTATATGGTAAAATATTGTCACGTGGAAATTACTTATTTTCGTAACATTTTGTATGTTTTGAGTTATATATGTTGCGTGCTTATAGTTTAATTAATATGTTTTAGGCCAAATTTTGTTTGGTCAATATTTTACACAAATGGGACCAATTCTAGCTTGAAAACTACTTATTGATCCACTAAGCCGAATTTATTTAATATCTATGTAACTAATATTCATTTGTTTAGTTTCACTTATTGGTTAACATGAATTGAGAAGATGTAAAACAAGAAAAAAAAAAAAAAAAAAAATGTGCGAGATATCCCTTTTATTTATTTGTTTCGTGGAAGTGATTCCAAACGAGATCTTATAGTTCTTAGAGACCTCAAATTCAAAGCGACAAGAAGTAAAAGTAAATTAAAGCTTGCGTGATGGATTTATGCATATTTTGTTGCTATCTTCTGGAGAGAATCAAGTAGTTGGTGAGGCTTGCTATTCATAACCATATGATCTGCCCCTTTGATATTTAGAACGTCATTGATGACAGCATTTTGGATCATCCAGCGTTGAAATTCCAAAGGAATTGCAAGGTCCTCAGTGCAAACAATATAGGAGCGTGGAACTGACCCATATCGCTCTTTTGAGAATTTCTTTTGCCTTGATAGGTCTTCCACGAAGAGTGATGATGGCCTTACTAAAGTCTTGGCCAATTCAAGGTCCTGCAAAATCCAATTATCATATCATTCTTGTTCACGACTTCAAAATTCTAGGGTTTTTTAGCACATAGTTTTATGAAATTTTCATAACTAAAACAATGATTTGTCGTAACAAGTAATTACCTGAACGGGAGAGAGTTGGTAGAGCTTGGTGGTCAAAAACTTGGGACCAAAGAACATTGATGTTTTGTTTCCACTTGGTTCAAATTCAGTGTCTACCCATGCAGACGGAGGGGTCCTCTTACCGTACTTTTCAAACACAAAAAAAGAAAAAATAATAATGGTGAATATGAATACAATTTTATCATATTTCTTTTTCTTCACGTGTTTATATTCTTTGTAATAATAATGGTGTCAATGAAGTATTTGACAATTACAAGTTTAATAAATTTCATATTAATTATCTTTGATGAGTTATAAAGTTGAAAGTGTCAGCTATAATTCATCTATATTAATATAAAAGATAATTCTTTATATATCACATTTCTTACTATACTACGTAACACTATTTTATTTTCTCATTATCCCTTGAAAATTACTATTTTGCACTCTTTAAAGCAACTTAACAACCAAAATATCTCTTCACGATATTAGGAACACAATTATAATTATAATTTAAAATTTTAGATAGATTTCTCTAATGTTAGCCTCTTACATAACAGCTTGTTTTTGTGAGTTTTGTTGTTAAGAAACTATATAGCTTGTACTCATAAATGCTATATATATATATTTCTTTTCAAACAAAAACTGCAATCTGATTGAAATACTTTTTAAAAGATATTATTGATAGTCGTTTTCTTCGTGGATTTCGGTTCACGTGTTTACCTTTAATTTTAGTTAGTTTCGTGAGTTATACTGTTGGGCAGCAATGGAACTTCCATAAGTAAGAAAATGTTGATGAAAAGTTTAACAAGTACCCTAAAGCATATATATACCTTTTCCAATACATAAGAAGGGTTGTGTTCAGTGTCTGGAACAAAAGCTGTAAGGAAAACACCAACTGCAATTTTTTCTGGGAATTGCTCCATGGCAAGTGCTATGCCGAGTCCCCCAAGGCTATGACCAACTAGAATCACCTTCTGATTAGGGGGAGTTGTGGCCAATAGCTGCAACAAAGGCTGAGTGTACTGTGAGAAAGTATTAACATCATCAATGTTCTGCATGTTGATGCCAGATGCTGCAAGGTCCAGTACTGTGACCTTGTGGCCTGCAGATTCCAAGAGTGGCTTCAGCTTGTACCAACTCCAAGCTCCATGGCAACCCCCATGCACCAGAACATAATGCTTCCTATCTTTACAATCTCCTGAACTCATCATGCTCATACAAAAAATGAAAATCAACACAATCTTTTCTGAACTCATTTGTATTCTTCTCGTGGTTCCTTCAAGCGGTTCCTTTCTCGCTATATATAGACTGAGAAAGGGTTTGGTTTAGGTCTTGTCAGTGAAGGTTATTTATTAAGATAACTACAACATCAGTTGTTCTTTTTACGGAGACCATTATTATTTTTATTTTATTTGAAATAACAATTTTGTAAATCACACTTCTTATTAATAAATTTATCAAATAGTAGTGTATGTTAACGCAACAATTCTCTTAATAACCTCTTCCATGTTTAATGCATGTTTGGATTACACTTTAGAAAGCTATAATTTGAGTACAATATTTCTATAAATTTAAGATGAACAAGAATTTAGAAACTTTTGTCTGAAATTAAAAAAAAAATTAATTACTTAATTATATTTTTCGTAAAATTATTAAATAAATATTTTTTAAGCTTAAGATAAATTAATTCATGCGCACACTTAAATTATTTGCAAATTATGATTTTGTTTCACAAGTCACTCTAATAACTTCAGTTTTAATTTATAAATTGGTATTACCATTCTTAGTCAAGGCCTTAGAGAAAAATAACGGACTATGTTACTCTTTTTCATTATTCAACTATTTTATTTTTTAAGAAAATTTGTGGAGTGATTGGTATTGCTTAGAAGGTGAAAAACTTATATAAGTTAAAAGCTTCAATTATTTCTTGTTTTTTTGAACAAGTTTGGTGATGAGAAATACAAATACAAATTGTAAAATGATTTTTTTTTACATTATAATAGAATTAAAGTTAGTATAGATTCTGAAAAAGCAAAATAATATAATGTTAATAACATCAATATTGTTATTATTATTATTATTATCAATATTAATTATAATAATATTATTAACAATAATGAAAATAATAATATTGATAATATTGATAATAATGATAATAATAATTATAATATTATTATTTTTATTATTACTAATAATATTAATAATACTAATATTAATATATTATTATTATTATTAACAATATTAAATAATATTAATGATATTAATAATAATTATAACAATATTAATATTATTATTAATTAATATTAGTAATATTAATAATGTTAACAACAACAATATTAATAAAAATAATATTAATAATATTATTAATAATAGTAATAAGAAAATTAATAAATATATTTTTAAACATAATATTAATAGTAATATTAATAATATAATGTTAAGAATAATAATATTATTATTAGTAACAGTAATATTAACATTATTGATAGTAATGTTATTATTAATGACATTAATAATATTATTAATGACATTAATAATGTTAATAATAATAATAAAATTAATTGCTAATATTACCTAAAAGAAATTGTGGGTAATTACCTATGAATTTAGATTTGTAGATAAATCTATGGATTTTTTGTAGATAAAATTTATAAGCAATTATTTATGTTTTTTTGTTGTAGGTAACAAGTCTCTAGGTAAGATCCATGGGTAATGTCAATTTACCTACAGAGTTCTATATGTAACTAATCACCTATAAATTTTTTGTAGATAAAATACATATGTAATTTTTTTTAGAAAATAGATCTGTAAGTAAAACTCGTAGATAATGCTAAATTTATCTATGAATTTTTATCTATAGATAATAATCTAAAGGTAATTCAAGAAATTTTTTTATAATTATAGATGTAATTTTGGGATAATCCTTTCGAGTATCAAAGGCTTGTAGGACATTTTCTTTATTTTAACCAATTCTTATTTTTATTGTCTAACAATTCAGTCAGCATGCTTTTCAACCAAGATATCCTCACGTGGAAGTTGTCAATAATGTTTTCAAATATTGAAGGAATCTTCATATATTGGCCTATTTGTCTTTTCGCAAACAATGTTAGAATTCAAGTTTTTTAATTATGACTTTGTTGTCTTAATAGTAGGAGTTTTATCACAATATATTGTATTTTTTGGGATATGATGGTTTCTTTCAAGTCTAAAAAGAAAAAAAATTGTCTCCAAATCCTCTTATGAAGTTGAATATAGAGTTTTAGTGTCAATCACAAGTGAACTCTAATAGTTATATTATTTATGCATTGACTTGAATATCTGAATTGCTATTCCCTTTTATAACTTTTTTGTGATTATAGACTATAGGCGAAAAATTCTACATTTCATGACCTTACAAAATATATTGAAGTTAATTGATATTTATCATAAATAAACTTTAAAATGGTCTAATTCAGGTACTACTTATTTCATTTTCTTGTTAAGTTGTAGACTTACTCACTAACCTCATAATTCTTAATCATCTAAAGTAAATCTTTCCAAGTTAAACCTTTACAAATAACTTGAATTCAATTTATAAGAAGAAAAGTCACACGACAGAAAAAATTTGCTTTCGGTGATTAATTTTCTTATTATTATAAAAGGAATACAATGTTTTAACATACACCAAAAATCACTTTTCTTTTTCTTTTTTATTATTTTAGTGTTTGAAAGAACGATCAATAGATGAAAAACAATTTTTCTTTAGGATTTTTCTTATAGTTAGTTTTTCTTGAAATTAAAGAGAAGAGTATTGTAATTTTTTTAGTAAAATTTTATTATTATTTATTATTTGTTTTTTTCATCTTTTATTTTAGTTAAGTGTAGTGGCAGCTGAAGGCCTATAACGAATTTAAAAAATGAGGCATTTTCTAAATTAATAAAATAATTAAAATTATGATATTTTTGATCTAAAATTTACTTTTCAAGTTTTTTTATGCAAAATTATCTATTAAATTATCATGATTAATTTCATTTAAAATATCTTTTTCAATAGACAATAAAGCTAATTCATTTAATCTTTGTTGAGATATTGTTGATTTAAATAAGATTTTATTAGTTTAAGTTTTAAAAAACTTCTCTCAGCTGAAGCAACTGATATAGGAATTGTCAACATTATTCTATATGCTATATGTATTTGGAAAATAATTTATTCTTTTTATATAATTAAGAATGTCAATTAGTTTATTATTTTCCAATATTATAATCTCCTTTTAAGATATTTAATTCAGAAAATAAATCTAGGTTATCAAGATCCAACAAATTATCATGTTTCAAATACTTTTCAAGGTTTAAACATTTTTCTTTCAAAAGTACACAACCCAATGACTTTAATTTTTAACACTAAATAAAATATCAAAAATATCTTCATATATTTTAAATTGTTCAAATCTATTTTGGAGTGTGGTAATTGTTTTTATCTACAATATATAAAAAATAATCAATTCTAAATCACTCTTGAGGTGATTTCATAACTTCATTATCAATATTTTCATCAAATTGTTTTTTTACAACTAGTTTTTTTTTTTTTCTGGAAACATAGGCTTTACCATCCATTTCAGAAGCAATTTCTTTGGCAGAAATAAATGCATGTTCAAATCCATTTTCTCTATATTTTTCAAAAAATGAAAGAAGACCTTTTAATTGTTCAATGACCATATTAATAAACATATCTTTTGATTGTAAATTTTTACCACCCGAGTTAACTGTAAATAATATATCATACCAAATAGTCATGCTTAATAAAAGTTCAAAATTTTCAGGTTCATAAGTTAAGTTCATAAGTTAGTAAACACTCAGCTTCACTTTTTATTCTAGGATCATCATTAGTTTCAACTAGTTCAAATAAAACATCTCTTATTTATGGAGCTTTAAATCTTACCGCTTTCACACTTTCAACACCACTTTCTAAATGTGTTTGTGACAATGATTTAAGAGTTAAGCTATTTATATGATTTTGTAAAATTTTCCATCTTTTTGTAGAAGAAGAAAATAAAGTATATATACACTGTAACACTCCAAAGAAAGATGTAACTCTAAGACAAGAGTTAGCCATATGAAAAAGTACTAAGTTTAGACAATGACAACCACATGGAGCATAAAATGCTCTAGGATTAATATCAAGAAATCTTTTTTGCACACCTTGATGTTTTCCTTTCATATTAGACCCATTATCATATCCTTGTCTTCTAATGTCATTAAGATCAAGTCTAAGGACTTTTAGTTCATCTATAATAACATTAAAAAGAGATTTTCCACTTGTATAATTTACTTTTAAAAATTCTAAAAAATATTCGTTAACTTGTATTGGAGTTGATGAAATATCCACACATCATAATACAAAAGATATTTGTTCTTGGTAACTTATATCTAGAGTACAATCAAGTATGATTAAATAATATTTCACATTCATAATATTTTTTTATAATTTTTGTTTTTATTTTACTTGTTAACAAATTTATCAACTCATTTTGTATATTATGTCCAAGATAATGATTATGAATTTCGTCATCTTTAATTCGATGAATATGTTCTTGCATAATTGGATCAAATTCTGCAATCATTTCTGTCTAACTTAAAAAGTTTCCATTACTTACTTGGTAGATCTTCTCAACTTTTCCATGCAAGGCTAAGTTATTTTTATCAAGGTTTCAATAACAACAATAATTCTTAAAACACCTTTCTTCCAGTGTTCTTTATCTTTATTTATTTATTCTTTAACATCTTTATCTATTATTTTATCTTTTGACAATCTCATTTCTAGATCAATCCATGCATTCATATTCGTAATGTGTTAATCACTTATTTCATGGCTCTTTAACTTAACACTAAGATTTCTCCAATCTCTACTACCTTCGTTACATAGTTTACTAGTACAACCAATAAAATTAAACAATTTACAACAAAAAGCATAATACTCTATCTAAATCTGTAGAATAAATGAGTCATCTTCTTTCATGTTTCTCCCTATTAGACAATTTTTGGATGTAATATGATACAAAAAATGTCTTGAGTATTTATCTTTTGGAAAATATATATTAATTATCCTAATAATGGGTCTTTTCCTACTAATAAGTCTCTCAATTTCGTATTAATATCCTCCCATTGACTTGGATCATATATATTTTTAATTTTAAAATCATTTTGTCTTTCAATTTCAGTCTCGTTATCCTGAGTTTGAGAATCAAAATTATTATCATGAGTTTTGAGAATCAAAATTATTATCATGAGTTTTGAGAATCAAAATTATTATCTTCTTGACTACTTTATTGTTGTCTTTACCTATATTTATATTGTTATCTTCACCTATATTTATATTGTTATCTTTTTCATTTAAAGAAGACTCGTATGTATTTTCTAATTCAATATTTGTTTATTTTATAAATTTATCCGTAGCCTATTTTTTGTGATTCAACAAAAAGTTCAACTCTTCTCTTTTTTTGAAGTTTTGAATAACTTGATTCAAATCTTCTAGTTGACATAATTGTATTGAAAACTATAATATATATCACAATAAATACAACAAGTATATAAAATGAAACTAAGTTAAAAAGATAAAACCTGATTCTCAAGACAATAAACTTGATCTTAGTATCTTGTCTTGAAGTCTCAAGTCTCCTATTATCTTTCGATCTTGTCCTTTGGTAAGTCTTTAAATATAATTTATAAATTTCTAATTCTTTTCCTTGAATCTACACAAATTATTTTAAGATTGATTAAACAATAATGAAAAATAATAAAAAATGAGATCAATTAATCAGTCTAATATTATTTTTACCTAATATTGATGCACTCCAAGTCTGTAAATAAAGACACACACATAAATGCATAATATAGAATGATGAAACAAATTTGAAATTAGAAACAAATTGAAATAATATTATGGAAGAACAAAGAGACAGAAAAAGGAAGGAGGGAGATAAGTGAAGAAAGAAGAAGAGAAGTGAAAAAGTCAAATAACAAAAAGGACATATAAAAAAATGATAGTCATATGTTAGAATATAAGGAAGAGATAGAAAATTAGAAAAAGTTTTGATATGTATGATTCCTTGACTGTTCAATCTTTTTTTTTAAAATATTATTAATTTATTATATGAAAGTTTTAAAAATATTATTCATTAAATAATATTTATAGTATCAATATAAATTTAAAGTCATTAAAGAATATTTATAGCAACGATGTAAACTTAAAGTCAATTAAGATATTTTAAATTTTTAATTAATTTTTTTAGTATAATTTTAAAATTAAATATTTTTTATTTTATAATAATATATGAGTATTAATTTTTTTTAGACTTTTGAGGTCTTGAGATCTAAAATAATTGTTTTATCTGCTTGGGCCTTGTGTCACCCCTAATTAAGTGTTAGTATTGTTACTTTATTACCCAATAGATATATGGATGAGTTATTAGGTATAAGTTAATTTTAGTAATTTTTAATTTATTATCATAAATTACTTCAATTAACTTTATAAATTACTGTTTTTTTTATTTTCACTTATTTAATTTGTTTTGGTACATTCACTAGATTACTTGAGCTCCTTCTATATAATATTTTTTAAGAAACTATTTTGCGTACTCTGTCATAAGCGATATCATGTTTTGTCTTTCACATATAATGATATTATTATATATTATACTATATACCTGTTAAATATAATGATAGTGTTTGTATATTAAATGAACTCATTTTTTAATGAATCTATATATATGAAAAATCTATTACTAAATAAATTATAATATTATAAATTTGAATTATATATAAAATTAATCTTTTCATTTTTTAATACCATTTAATAAGTTACGCTAATTAATTATATATTTTGTCAGATATTTTAACTAAAATCTTGTAATGAATATTCTTTAAGTTGTTTAAGTTAATGAAGCAAAAGTCTTAAAGTTTGGCATTTAATTACTTACCATTCCACATGGTAATTAATTTAATCCATCTTGTGTGAATTTTGTGTGTGTGTGTATATATATATATATATATATATATATATATATATATATATATAATTCATTTTTGTACTAGTATTCTTTTATATTTGTACTAGTTAAAATTTAATTAATAATTTAGTATACGACTATTTTAAATTTATATTAATAATTAAATTTTAAAAAATGTGAGGCTGTTTCTGTTTTGATGTTCTCATACTTTAGCAAAAATGAACGGGATAACATAAATAGAAAAGTTAACCCCAAGGATTGGTAATGGTTTGACATAGAAAATAGGTAATGGTAATGGTACGTAGTAAACATATCTGTTTAGTAAAATAATTTATTGGCTGACATTTTGGATTTATAATATGGAGAGATGCATTAATTTCTATACAATAAAGTTGAAAGATATTTGAAAAAAAATATTAATTACGTAATCGTATGTAGGGATGCATATTAACGAATATGCAAGTGGAACATAAAGAATTAAGGCTCACAAAGGAAATCCTTGATTGAAATAAAATAATTCCTAGATAGTTATTTAAGTTAAGGGAGCAATAGTCTTAAAAGTTTGGCATTTAATTAATGTTTCCGCGATTTATTGAGTTCAACTCCATGCTTTGTGTAGTTTACAATGAATCTGAAGAGTTAAAGTTGGTCCCATGGTTAATTGTTGAAGTTTTTTAATGACCGTTAATATATTAAATAATCCCTTATTGTTAGTTTGATTTCTCTATTCAAATATGATAATTGACCTAATAATACTATCTCAATATACTTAACATTGAAATAGTTTTCATTTTCTGTTCTTTTCTAAGGTAATTTACTCGTGCCTCATTCTTTCTAAGACAATTCTTGTAATTAATAAAAGATTCTTCACAATCCCGTGGAGGAGAAGGTTGGGCAATGCTTATTTCTTGTGCAGGTTCTTTTGACCAACTTATTTTTTTAATTATTTCTCATACATAACTTTTCTACTCTTACCTCTTTGCAATAGAAACAAAGAAAAATGTTTCATACAACATCTAAAATACTCATCTATATACCTAAAGAGAGAGAGAAAAGTTTAATTATAAGGTATATGATATGGCAGAAGAGAAAGATTATAAAAGATGTAAATTAGATATTTATAAAAATTGTATGTATATCATTACCTAATTAAAAAAAAAAAAATTTGAATTCTTAGAACTGTTTTATCGCTATTTTGAATCTATTGAAAATTTAGTTTATTACTAAAACAACATTTATCAATTTGGAAAGGTAAAATGTCTCTTCAACTGTTTGGATTTGTCTAATAAACTTTGTTCTATCAGTAATGTCTCTTTTTGACATATTTACTTTTAAAGTATCTCAACAAGTTTTGAAAGAAATTATTACGATTCAAAGATAATTTTCTAAGTTTGGAGCAAGACAGAAAAAAATAGTATGGATAAAATGGAAAACAATGTATAAGAGCAAAGAGTAATGGACTAGATATAAAGGAGTTGTATAATTCTAATAAGGCTTTATTAGGAAAATGAAAGTAGAAGTTAAGGAGGGAAGAATAAGTCCACATAAGGATATAGTACAATCAAAATATGGATTACAGAAGTTTGAACAATAGCAATGATAGTGCAAGTGACTTTATATGGTGTGGAGAGAAATGTAGGTGGTAAGGGAGAGAATGACATATTGTTCAATGAAAATATAAAATAGATCATAGGCATAGGAGATAAAATTCAATTTTGGAAGGATAAACGATTAGGAGATAAACCTTCAAAGGAAAAACATCCTAGAATACATGCTAACTCAAACTGAAAAGAAAATCTTCTAGGAGAAGTATGGGAGTGTAATTTCAGCTGGAGAAGACTGATTTATTTGGGAGGAGTCAATGTTAAACGAGTTTTTACAATTGATTCAGGCAAGCGTAATGAGAAAAAATAAGGTGGATGAGTGGGATTGGAGAGGAGAGAATAACTTACAATATAAAGTTAGGTTGACATACAAGTACGTAAGAAACGAAATGAGTGATAATGAGGAGGAGGTGTATAAAAAATTCTGGAAAACCAAAACACTACCATCTGCCCAGATTTGTCCTTGGAGAGTTGTGAAGGATATGTGTTAGCAACTTATGACAAGTTATGCAACAGAAGGATATTAACTGATGGAAGATGTGTTATGTGTAATACAAAAGAAGAGAATAAAAAACACCTATTCTTTACTTGTGATATAACAACCAAAATTTGAAAATTGACGGATCAGTTGCTAGGTAGGCAGCATGTAAATAATAACAAAGTCAACGAACACTTCCTGGAGTTTGATCTGATGGGATGCGGTAGGAATATGATCTGTGTTTTAAAATCTGTGTGGCTATTATGAAGTGCATTTTGGAACCTCGGAAACAATATTATCTTTAGAAACAGTAGATGTGATGCTGTAGAGGTGTTCACCATGGTTGATATTAAAATATTGGCATGGATAACAGTGAAATATAGTAGTGCAACTTTTTCATACTCTGACTCGTGTGTAAAGTCAAGAATATGCTTAAAATCTCTTGCGTGAGTACATGTCGTGTGATGGGTTCTGGAAAACAAGAAGCTACCAAAGATAGCATAGTTTTTCTTTGCTTGTTTTATGGTGTTTTTAGACTACACGCAATGTTTTCTATTGCCTCTCACCAAGAGTAAGTTTTTGATCTTATGATCCGCTTTCATATCTAGGAAATATTGTAGGAAGAAGTGTCTGTTTTAATGTTTTTATCACGTGTGAAACTGTAAGGAGATGGAAAGGTATTGTGCTTTTTGTGTGTAGGTTCTACTTATGGAGTGATGAATTGGATAAAATTGGCATTTGTTCATTGTTGCAAAAACAAATGTGTAATAGTTTTCTCCCAATGCTGAAAAGAGTACCTATAGTGACAGGGCTTGTGGAACTTGCTGCTGTTCAAACACATGGAGAAGAGGAAGCCTTAAGACAAAAGTCCTGCCACAAACATAGTATTCTTGTATGACAGTTCTGCACGAGTTGCTGATGGATGGGCACATCATATGAGTAGCACTAGCTTGCATCAAATGAGGAGAACTCTGTATTCAATCCAAGCTGTTTGACAACCTTAGTTCGACAGTCACATATAGCAGTTGTTTTCAACTGATCATATGCAATTACCTTCTGGTAAGGTAATGGTGAAATGACCCTTGTTTATAATATTGTTTCACATATTTGTTGGATTTGGTTCTTTTTTTTGCCCTCGATGTAAATATTATATAGGGGTAGAGGTAACACATGTCCTGTAAAGGTTATTTTGTTAAGTTCTATAGATCGTAGAAGTTGATAGAAGCTAGATTCTATGTTTTTTTGTACAAGAGTTGAACCACTATTTCTTTTACTTCCATTTAATTTATTTATTATTACTCATAAAACATCAGTATGGAAAGAAAATAAATTGTTTTAAAATTACCGTATGTGCTGCTGATATAATTTCTCGTTATATTACTTCTATTAGAGAATAATTTCCCCTTGTCCCATCTTATTCCATTCGGGATCAATATATACATGTATAATATCATCCGTTACCTGATTTTGTAGTAACTAATTGAAATATTCTTTCCTAAGACTTGGCATAGTATCACGCTGATTATGGATAATATCAAGTTAATTATTACAATGAATGTGGACATATATACGTATAGTCTAATACACCCCCTCAGTCGAAGCGGGAGGAGGACAAATACTGAGGCTGGAGCGAAAATCATCGAACAACGGTTTTGATAGGCCTTTAGTAAAGATGTCTGCATATTGGTATCGTGTAGATACGTGTAAAACATGAACTTGCCCAAGTTCAACTTTTTCGCGAACGAAGTGAATATCCATCTCGATATGTTTGGTACGTTGATGATTCACGGGGTTTCCCAAGTGGTATATGGCACTTACGTTGTCACAATAGACCACAGTTGCTTTTGAAATGGGGCAGTGAAGTTCGAGTAGCAAGTTTCGAAGCCAGCAGGACTCAGCAACGGCATTAGCAACACCGCGATACTCGGGCTCTGCACTAGAGGGGGATAATGTTGCCTGTCGTTTGGCGGACCAGGAGATGAGGTTGGCACCCAAGTATACACAGTAGCCCGAGGTAGATCGACGGGTATCGGGGCAACCGCCCCAATCAGCGTCACTATAAGCACTCAAGTTGGTGACAGTTGAAGGTGAAAGACGTAGGCCGAATTCTTTTGTCCCTTGAATGTATCGTATAATGCGTTTTAGGGTTGCAAAATGCGATGTGCGTGGATCATGCATATAGAGACAAATCTGTTGAACGGCGTAGGAGATGTCCGGTCTAGTAAATGTAAGATATTGGAGAGCACCGACAAGTGAACGGTAGAGTGTGGGATCAGCAAATTTTTCACCAGAAGTTGCACTTAATTTGGATTTGGTATCCATCGATGTGAGTGCAGGTTTACAATTGACCATTTTAGCACGAGAGATTATGTCTTCAGCATACTTGGATTGGTGCAAGAATAACTCACCAGAATGACGTTTAGCTGATACGCCTAGGAAGTAATTCAAAGGGCCTAGATCCGTCATGGAGAATTCAGACCAAAGAGCAACAATAATAGTGTCACGAAGAGAGTGTGAGGATGTAGTGAGAATGATATCATCAACATAGAGAAGAATATATGCTGTGTCGTGACCATGAGTATATATAAACAGAGAGTGGTCGGACTTGCTATTAACAAAGCCGATGGTGGAGAGAAAAGATGCAAACGTTGGTACCATGCTCGTGGGGCTTGTTTAAGGCCATATAGAGATTTCTTTAGAAGACAGACATGATCCGGATTATTGCGATCACGAAATCCAGGAGGCTGATGCATGTAGACAGTTTCAGAAAGGTGCCCATGGAGAAAAGCATTCTTCACATCAAGTTGATGAAAGGGCCAATTCTTTGACACGGCTATGCTTAGTACCACACGAATAGTAGCTGGTTTCACCACTGGACTGAAAGTCTCGTCACAGTCGATACCCACCTCTTGAGACCTGCCATTGACAACAAGATGAGTCTTATACCGCTCCAAATCACCGTTAGATTTATATTTGTGTTTAAACAGCCAAATACACCGAGTAATATTAACATCAGGAGGACGGGGAACCAAGACCCAAGTCTTATTCTTAATAAGAGCATCAAATTCGTCGGTCATAGCCTGTTTCCAATTCTTATCATGGAGTGCGGATATTGGGCTTTTGGGAATTGGTGAAACTAAGGTGGTGATGGAGAGGTCAAAAATGGCTTTAGGTTTGTAAACGCCATGTTGTGCTCGTGTTCTCATTGGGGGAGAGGGGACAGGTGATGCGGCCACAGTTTGATGTGTGGGTTGGGGTGTGGTTACCTGTTGAACCATAGGAGAAATAGTGGGTGATGTAGTAGGTGAAGGAAGAGGTGGCATTGTTTGGTCGTTAGATGCGAGCGGAGAGTTGATAAAGTGTGCCATATACGGGGAGGGGTCGCTGTCTAAAAAGGAGTAAGAGGAGGCTGGTGTAGGGGGGTCATGTGATAAGGGAAAGATTGATTCATTGAAGGTTACATGACGGGCCGTGATAATCTTACGAGAGGAGATGTCGAGACAGAGGAAGCCACGATGATGTGATGGATAGCCGAGGAAGACACAGGGAGTGGAACGTGCGTCGAGTTTGTGAGTTGTTGATGACGGTAGATGTGGATAGCATAGGCAACCAAAGGTTTTTAGTGAATTGTAGTCTGGGTGTCGGAGGTAGAGGGAATAAGTGGGAGACACAAATTTGTTTGACTTACTGGGAAGGATATTGTGTAAATAGGTTGTCATAGAGAGGGCATAGTGCCATTGTGAAGGAGGGATGTTGGCGTGAAGCAAGAGGGTTCTTATGGTGTTGTTGATTGTTCTAATTTTACGTTCGGCTTTGCCATTTTGTGGGGAGGTGTGAGGACAGGAAAATCTAAAGGTCATGCCGTGTTTTTGGAAAAATTCATGAAATGATGAATTATCGTACTCTCGACCGTTGTCGCATTGAAGATTTTTAATACGGCAATTAAATTGGGTTGTAATAAGTGTGTGAAATTTAGTGAAAATATTAAAAACTTTCGACTTGTGTTTGATGGGAAAAGTCCAAAGAAAGTTGGTAAAATCATCAAGAAATAACACATAAAAACGATGACCCATAGTGCTAACAACAGGTGAGGTCCATAAATCACTATGGACGATATCAAAAGGATAACATGTAGAAGAAGTAGATAAAGAAAATGGTAGTTTTGTATGTTTACCCAACTGACATGAATGACAAAACTTGGTAGAAACTGAACGACATGAAATAAAATTATTATTACGAAGAACACTAACAATAGTTGGGCCTGGATGGCCCAAGCGGTTGTGCCAAGTAGAAGCGGAAACGGTCGTGAGAGCTTGAGGTGCTGAAGTCTGTGTTTGGTGCGTGGGTAGGAGAGGGTAGAGTTCGCCCAAACTATTTTGCCTCATAAGTGGCTTCCCTGTCTGCATATCCTTTATAGTAAAACCAAAACGGTCAAAGTCAACAGATACGTTATTATCAGAAGTGAATTTCCTAACTGAAACAAGGTTTTTAATAATATGTGGGGCATGGAGAACATTGTTTAACAGTAAGGGTGGCAAGGGAGGTTGAAGTTGTTTTACTCTACAGCCAAGAATTGGAATTTCAGTACCATTGCCAACGATAACTTTATTATTGGTGCTCAAATTAAAATAAGAAGAGAGGGTACCTGCATTCGACGTCATATGGGAGGATGCCCCTGTATCCATATACCAATTGTCGTCAGGCTGTTGAAGAGACATGGTCTGCATAGTGGCTGCGATGTCAGTGGGTACAAGTGTCCCTGACGGTGCACCAAGAGTCTGATTTTGGGCAAGAAAAACATGTGGTCTTGGTCCCAAAACACCAGTACCACGACCAGTAGCAGAAGGAACCCAACCGTGGTAGGGTATGGACATGGTGGTGGGTTCCAAGATGGCTGTTGTGGCCAAGAGGGAGGCGTAAAAGGACCCCATGTCCAGGAAGCAGGCTGACTTCCTTGTCTGTTATTTGTGCCAGAGTTATTTTTGTTATTGGCAAAGGAATTCTTGTAGGAGTTACCTTGATTATTATTGTTGCCCTTGCCACGAGATTGCCTTCCACGACCTCCGGTGTTGCGGTTGTTATAGCGAGAAGGTGTAGCATCAGAAGACCGATTTGGAGTGGCAGAAGAAACATCAGACTGTGTGTGGAGGAGGGCAGACTCGGCACCAGTGTTTTTATGGCGACGGGTTTCTTCAAGTGTGAGCATAGTTCTCGCTTTGTAAAAGGATGACAGCGGATCTAATTGTTGAATGATGGTGACAAGACTATCGTATGCACTTGAGAGGCCTGTCACAAGGCGGAGGACCAGGCGATCCTCACTGACCGGAGCCCCAACATTGCCGAGTTGTTCGGCTATCAGTTTCAATGCTTGGCAATAGGACGACGCATTTGGATAATTATCCATGTGGATTTGGGAGAATTGTTGTTCTAGATATACGGCTATAGAGTTTTTATGTCGTGAAAGATGTCCTTCAAGCGATTCCATGCTTCTTGAGCGTTGGCATCGGGTTTTAGAATCGTATGTAGGAGATCAACAGATATCGTGCTATAAATCCATTGTTTCACGATTGCATCGAGCCGGGACCATTGTGCATCTCTCTTAACAGTGGCATCTGCATTAGGAATAATGTGATCGGCGACATCAAAGGCATTGGCTACATTGAAGAACAACTCTGCCCATGAGTCGTAATGGACATTCTCCATTTCTAGGGTGATTTGAATGTGATTTTTAATGTTTGAGACAGAAAAAGCGGGATGGAAAGTAGATTTGGATGTGGAGTCGTTGCCAGCCATTTGAAAAGGGAAGGAATGGGCTCGGTGGAGAAAAGAAAAGAACAGAGTATGTGGTGGGTGGTTATAGGCTCTGATACCATATTAGAGAATAATTTCCCCTTGTCCCATCTTATTACATTCAGGATCAATATATACATGTATAATATCATTCGTTACCTGATTTTGTAGTAACTAATTGAAATATTTTTGCCTAAGACTTGGCATAGTATCACGCTGATTATGGATAATATGAAGTTAATTATTACAATGAATGTGGACATATATAAGTATAGTCTAATAACTTCTATAGTCTCAAATATTTTAAAAAGATTGAAAAAAAAAAATATGTGACATCATGATTCATAAAATCCCATAGTATACGCTAGTCTAATACAAGTTATTGTGCATATTGATGGTCATGAGGGAGTTTGTAAAGGCTATATTGTGGCAACAGTTTCAACTTCCAGCCATGACTTGTGGTGATCTATGGTGTGGTTGACTTTTTACATGGATGTGTTGATTGTTGAGTCTAGAAAGTTTAAGACGTCTAGTTTCATTGATCAAGTTTCTAAACGAGCTTTAAAATTCTTGTTCATATTCATTTTTAAAATTACAACAAATATGTTATACATATATATAAATATAAATAAATTAAGTAAATATGAAAATTTGAGTTTTAGAATAATACATAAAAATATAACGTGGAAGACAAGAAGGCGAAAGATGAGGTTTATTTTCTCATTTTGGTGTAATTTTTATTTTAAATTTTAAAAATAGGCAATTTTTTTTTAATTCTCATTATGGGTAAATTGTACAAGTTGACACGATTTTATTACGAAGAAATGGAAGAAATGATGTCATTATAAGTTGACATGATTTCATTATGAAAAAATTGTGTCATTATCAAAATGAAATCGTGCCAATATAGCACGATTTTAGGTATTAATTGAAATCGTGCTGATGTGACACAATTTCAGTTGCTTTGAAATCATGCTTATGTGATATGATTTCACATCAATTTTATTATACTAAAATCGTATTCAGTTAAATTTTTAAAATCACACCGTAATAACACGATTTCATTAATTGTTTCATAATAAAATCAAGCTAACTTAACATGATTTACTTAGAACAGGAATAATTTTTTTTTAACAATTCTCATAATTTAGAAAAGAAATTACATCAAAATGAGAAAAAAAAAACAGTAAAAAGAAAAACAGAAAGATGATGTACCCGAATCATCTAAAACCAAGAGACTTGTTTGACGTGATGTTGTGGTAACAATTTATGAAAGCGAGTTTCGTCAACAATAATCAATATTTTTTTTTGTCAAATAACATGTTTAAAGCTCAATTATGAATACCTGATGTACATGTAGAATTTGACTATGTTGAACAATGAGATATTTTCATGCTATTTCTTTATTTAATATTTACTTTATTTATGCTGTATTTTTTAAAAGATTGGTTGAACTATGATATACTGTTTTTTCACAAAGTATGTCACATCAAACATGGAGTCATAAAAAACTTTTCCGAATTCAACTAGTCACGACTGAAAGGCTTTAAGGAGTTTTTCTTTTAATTAATAAAATAATTTATTAAAATTACTAGCCATCTTCTTTTATGCTTTTTATGTTTTTTTTTTCATTAAGTAATTTTTGGATACAATTTGATGTAAACAAATATCTAGAGTATTTACCTTTTACAAAATTTATATAAGTTATTCTAATAATTTTTTTTCTATTAATAAGTCTCTCAAGATATTATTTCATTAACTTTGATCATATATTTTTAGTAATAAAATTATTTAGTCTTATAATTTTTTTCTCCATTGTCATGAGTTTAATAAAAATTATTTTATTGGTGACTACTTCTTTATAGTTGTTTTCATCTATATCTATATTGTTATTTTTTTCATTCAAAGAACACTTACATATATTTTCTAATTTTTATTTATTTTTATAAATTTATCCATAATTCTTTTTTGTGATTCAACAAAAAACTCAACTTTTTTTTTTTTAAGTTTTGAATAACCTGATTTATATATTCTAGTTGACATACTTGTATATCTTTATATAAAATTAAAAACTATAATACAACTTATAAGTATATATAAAACGAAGACTAAGTTAAAAAAGTAAAATCGGATTGTCAAGAAAATGAAAATGAATTTGATTATAGTATCTTATCTTGAAGTCTCAAATCTTTTGTTTCGGTTATGTCCTTTGCCGTGTTTTAATTTAATTTATAAATTCTAAATTTTTAATGTTCTTTCTTGAACAAATTATTGACATTAATTAAACAATAATAAGAAACAAAATGAGTTTGAGATTAATTCATCAGTCCAATATTGATTTTTACCTGATGTTGATGCACTCAAAATGAACAAAAGCCAACACCAACCGTAATTTCTCAATCTACTGCTCCAAGTCCCAAATACAGACACACACGTATATGTACAATATATAATGATAAAACAAATTTGAAATTGGATAATGGTGTAATGACAATCAAACACTCAAATTGAAACAATAATATAACATAGATACGTGAAAGAGTCAGAGAAAGGAAAGAGATAAGTGAAACAGTTAGAGAAAGAAATGAGAGATAAGTGAAAGAGTCAGAGAAAGAAAGGAGATAAGTGGAAGAGTTAGAGAAAAAAAAAAGATAAGTGAAATAGTAAGATAAAGGAAGGAGATAGAAATATATGTGACTCTAGATATGACACTGATTGAATAATAGAAAGATATATAAAATTAAAATAAAATTTAATCTTTAGTATTTATTGACTATTCAAAATTGTTTTTGAAAAAAAAAATTATTAATTTATTAGGAGAACATTTCAAAACTGTTATTCATTAAATAATATTTATAATATCAATATAAACTTAACACTTAGTTGATATTTTAATATTTTAATTAAAAATTATTTTCAAATGTAGTTTTAAAATTAAATATTTTTTAATTTTATAATAATGTATTACTATTAAATTATTTTTAATACCTAAAATTCTTATTTTACCTTCAACGGTGAGCTTCTTCTGCATGAGAAAGAAATCCTACCTCACAATGTTGATTTGGCAGAAAATGACAATATTGGTTACTTCATGTGAAAAGTTAATGATTAATTAATTTTCATGCATTTGACTTTGTTAATAACTTATTAACATTTGTATGCATTACACTCAAGGAACTGCTGGTGTGAAAATCTCACGTAATGACTTTATGGTAAAATATTTGGAAAAAGACATCCAAATAGAATAAGAGTTGCTATTATTTGGTTCATTCAACACACCTACTATAAAAAAAACTCAGTGATATAGTATAGGCTAAAAGGCCACTCAACGTACCAAAATTCACTCATATGCGTGGGCATACAGTAGGGAAGAGAACAACACTAGAGTCCTTGACACAAAGCCGAGGTTGCATGGGTGTGTTGGGTGGAGGCTATCTTGCCTGGACTACACCCATACAACCTAACACTTAATTAAATATGACGCTTATAATAGGATAATGAATTTATAAGTTAGACCCACACATGAATGACAGAAGCTTGCGGGGGCAAGGCCTATGTATATAACAAAATAATGAATTTATTTTGAGGGTTGCGTGGGATTGACCCTTGCACACGTAAATTATTAAATATTTAATTAGGTGGAGTTTGCGAGGGTCTGGCCCACACTCATAATAAAATAAAGAATTATTTTAAAGGTTGCATGAGTTTGGCCCTCGCATAAGTAAATTATTAAATATTTTATTAGGTGTAGGGTTAGGATGCTTAAAATAAAATAATATATTATTTTTATCGTTGCGTGAGTTTGGCCCTGAATTATTAAATATTTAATTGGCACGCAAACAGTAATTTAAATTAAATGTTTTTAAAACAAAAAAACCATACCCCTGAAAATAAAAATAAAAAAATCCACTAACAAGAAACATCCAACAATAAGAGAATAAGAACAACAACCTTCTGAATTGAAATACTAAATTGTAATTATAGTCCATTAAAATATTAAACTAAAATGTTTAAAAACAAAATTACAGTTTTAAAATAAAATGAAAAAGGACATGTAGAACTCATGGGAGGGGTTGATCGTCATCAACTTCATCATAGTGTGGGTGAACTTGACTCGTATTAGTTGAAGTATTAGCACATTGACGCTCCATCATGGTGGCAAGTTGTTGCTGCATGAGCTTCATTTGGTCCTGCAACTATTTCCTTTGCTGTTCTTGCTTCTTCCTTTGCTTCATTGACTTCGTTTTGAAGTCACTCTTCTCGGGCCATGTGATTGGAGTAATCAGTGGCAGAATCAACTAATGACGCCTGAGTGAGGGAAGACATTCCTTGACGGTAGTTTGCAGCCAGGTCTCCTATGCCATAAACTCGACCTCTACTCTTTCCTCCAGCAGTCTCCTTCCAAGTTTGAAGTTTGGTTGCTGCATCTAGCTGGGGAGCATCAGTGTTGGAACCCGATGAACTTTCTGATTGTATGACCCTCAATCGATGATGATAATATTCCTACACAATGATTATAACATCAAAATGTTAGAAAATTAGATGAAATATTAAAAATGGATGAAAGAAAATTTTAAGATTAAACTTACATAAGTCTCGCGTGAGTGAGTATCATCCCATATACCCTTCTTATTCTTGTGAGTGGCCATAAACAACTCATCAGGCTCAACGACGACCATATTTACATTCCTACAGAAGTTGTACAAGAAAAGAAACATATTTCTGAAAAAGTTAAACTAAATAACATGTAGTAAAGTTAGTAAGAATATTTACCAGGTCCAGTGTAATGTGCAGATGTGATTTAGGACCAGATGAATGCAGTGCTCCACCCCGACTCGAATTTCGATTAATCTTATTTTATAATAATTGTTCTTTAAACTTTTGGGTATCCCAATAGCTCAATAGTTCAGCCCACGTAAGATCCAACTTGACACTTAATTCCTTTTTATTTATTTATTTTTATTTTAAATTCTGTTTCCCATTATGTGTGGGTCAAGCCGACACACTTTTTTAAATTATTTAATTACAAATAATATTCTGGTGCGTGGGGTCTTGCCATCACTTGATTTTATTTTTAAAATCTTTTTCACAGTTTTGTGTGAGTCTAACTCACGCTGCTTGGAATTAATTAATTCTAAATAATATTTTGATGTGTGGGCTTGACCCTTGCTTTAATTTATTTTTTACTTTTTAATTTTTTTTATCCATATTAAGTTGGTTACAGCGTTTTAGAATGGATTTAGCCCATACCCACTCTTCCAGCTATTTCACTATTTTTTAGTGACCATACTATGTCAGTTTCCACTTCCATTAATACAGGTGAACAAAGTTAAATATAAAAAGAAATTGGTGTATTGAAGAGTGAGATAATGGCAAAGGATGCAAATATTAAGAGAACGGCAACATTGCTTGCTCATGTCCTCACAAAGTCATCAATGCCTGTACCTACTAAACTTTGTTGATGTTATTGTAAATTTGTCCTTTCATATCACATGCCTTTTCTTATAATGCTTTAATAAATATATGAAAATAATAAATCATTTTTGTTTTTGTACGACAGCACCAACAACAAGGTGTGGTCAGAAACAACAATTTCAACCTTAGGAAGATTATTATATTCCTGATATACTTAATATTTGAACTATTAGAATCTCTTTTGGAAATTATAACCGGATTATCCTTTAGACTTGTCAGCTCATTTTAAGATATTTGGTTTTGTCTAAACTAGATGACATTTATTTTGAGACCCTGAACATGTTTGTTTTTGTTTCTTGCAGAATGGTATGTTAATCTGAAATTGTTGTACACAATTTCTTCAAGTCCAAGCGTTAAACTTCCATGCTATGTAAGAAAACTATGTGTAAAGTGTGTAAATCTTTCATGAATGCACATTAATCTCTTTCTTGTTTCTCGTACAACAATCTTGTTAATTTGAAATTGTTACACACAAATTTGATTCTGTTAAACTTTTTTTTTTTTGAGTTCTTTCATTCCACGATAATGTTGCGATGAACCTTGCCTAAGTCAAAAGCTTCACCTTACATCTCACTCCAAGAAGATGTTTTAAGGTGGAATCAGTGTTGTATCACAAGAAAAAGAGACACAATTTATGGGGACTAGGGACCAATTCATAAAATTAACTAGTCTAGATCAAATATAGGGGAACTAGTATTCCTATTTGTGAAGCTATTAATAAATTATTATTATTATTATTATTATTATTATTATTATTATTATTATTATTATTATTATTATTATTATAAATTAGAAGATGAAAAGGTTTTTTAATGTTAGAAAGAAGAGAATAAGTTGTTATTGTGGTTACAAATTAGGAGATCACAAGATATTTGTTGTAATATGTTTTGTAGGCTATATAATAGTTAATTATTTAAATTATTAATAAGATTTTCGTTATACGTATTTTTTTTTATTATTCATTTTAAGTGGAAAAGTACTGTTATGTTGTAATTTTATTTTGTAATTACAATAATGGATAAGATTATTTTTTTTCACCAAAATTGATAAATTATATCTTTATTGTACGATTTCAATAGTGATAATTTTAACTAAAAGATAGAGTTGAAATTATGTCATATTGACAAGTTTTTAGTAAGAAAAATATAACAAAAATCATGTTAACTTGACGTAATCTTAATAAAAAAAATGTTAACTTGAAACTCATATAAATTATTTGGGTAAAAATAGGCAAGATTCTCAAGAATTTATTTACCAATCCTTGTAATCTTTACAGAAATTTATTGAAGGACTTATGTCAACTATGAAAATTTTCAAAGTTGGATAATATATACTTTCTTCAGTTGATCATCAAAAGTTTGCAATTGTTTCTTCCATAAGGATTATTGAGCGCACACATCTTAAAAAATATTTTAGGGGATGGAAAGCTAAAGCAGAACAATTGTTTGAAATAGAAGATACCTCTATTAATCAACGTTCAAGACTTTCAGTTTAAGATATTGGAGGCAAATTTTGTAGGATGTGGGCAACCATTGATGATGGTGTCTACGATGATCCAGTGGCTAAGTTAGCTAGATTAAAACAAGGGAGTTCTTTAATGACTTAGAAAAGTTTGATATTCTTTTAGCTAGAGTGCATGTTTATGATGAAATAACTTTAAGTGTTTTCCTTTCAGGTTGAATGTAAAACTGGAAATATATGTCCGTTTACACAAGTCCACTTCAATTAGAGAAACAATTTAAGTAGTAAGATTGCAAGATGAGGTTTTGCAAGAGTTGACAAAGGTCTATTGGGTGTAGGAAAAAATGGACACCAATAAATAACTTGAGTCCTGTATGGATTCTTTAGAAAAGAATTTGCAAGATTCTAAAACATTTACGCACCAAGCCTTGCAATCTTTATAGAAATATGTTGAAGGACTGATGTCAACTATGGCAAGTTTCAAATCTAAACAACATCAATTGATCATCAAGAGTTTGCAGTTGTTTATTCCATAAGGGTTCTTGATCGGTCTTATCTCAATTCTCTTCTTTAGATGAAAAAAGTTTTAGGAAAAGAAAAGGCAAAAGAAAACAACTATTTGAATTAGAAGATACCCCTATTAATTAATGTCCAAGATTGTTACTTTTGTCCATGGATGGAAAAACATTTTAATGGAAAAGTCATTACATCCAAAGTCAAGACTTTCACTTAAGATATTAGAAGCAAAATTTGTAGGATGTGGGTAACCTTCATGATGGTGTCTTGGATTACCTAGTGGATGAGTTATCCAAATTAAAACAAGGAAGTTCTTTAATGACTTATTTAGAAAATTTTGATAATCTTTTAGCAAAAATGCAGGTTTATAATGAAATAACTTTAAGTTTTTTTTTTTCTTTTTGTAATTGAAGATAGAACTAGAAAAATTTGTCTGTTTACACAAGTCCACTTTAATTAGAGAAGTGGTTCGGCTAACAAGATTATGATATGAGGTTTTACAAGAATTGACAAAACGTCTGTAGGGTGTAAGGAATTCCAATTTGGAATATCAATATAAGGGCAATCGACAATGGTCTTCTTCGCCATCAAATATTCGTTGTTTACAAGTAAATCCTTGTGTGCCTACGTGTGAGTGTTCACCGGAGTAAGTGACAGTCATCATTGAGAATGACATTTGTTTTTGTGAGAGATCCTTGTGTTGAAAGGTTGGAGAACTTGCAAGAAAAGAAGATTATAACTTATGAGAAAATAGCACGAAAGAGTGAAAGGTTTAGGGTTTTGAGAAGTGAGAGTGAGTGTAGTAGAGAGGAAGAGAGAATAGGATTACAGTTTTTTAACTATTACCGACATAGTTGTGATGACAATACAAGTACTAAGCATATACAATCTAATTTTACCATTGAAAGCCAATCATTCAAATCGAAGAATCAAGAATTTTTTTTATTGAACAAGGGTAACAACCCCTTAAATGGCTAAATCTAAATGAAGAAGAGTAAAATGATCTTATTAGTTTGTTTATGTAACTTGTCAAACCATGAAAAACAATGATAATGAATTCTTGAAAACTAACTCCAAAATACATATTTTGTATTACGGATTACGGATTGTCTATTATATAATAATATTTTATATTTTGAAATGTAAAATACAAATTATAAAATATATATTTTTAATTATATATTTTAAAATATAAAATATATATTTTGAAATGTAATATTCTAGAAAATAGTTATGGAATAAAAAGTACCTTAGAATTTAATTTTAGAGATAAATAAGATAACACCTATTTTCTTAACAGAAAAGTTATTTAAGTAAATAAAAGTTAGTTATTTATTTTTTATTTTTATAACAACCACCAACTCTCCCTCTAAGAAGATATTATCTCTCTAAGAAGATATTCTATAAAAACCACTAGCTATCTCTAAGAAGATATTATCTCTATAAGAAGATATTATGTTTATAAAAACTGTCAACTCTCTCTCTTTCTTTAAGAAGATATAGAGTTTCATTCTTATGAGAACCACCATCTCTCTAAAACACTATATTTGTGATCTCATATATTATCAGAGGACACCCCTAGATTCCTAGTGTTGAGTAGATCAAGAGTGTCCGATCAGATTCTTGAACAAATTTAGGTTGCCTGTGATTTTAGGGTTTTTGAGTATCTCTACTCTATAGAGGTAAGGAAAGCTAGTTTGACTTTTATATATATATATATATATATTGTAATTATTTGTTTATTAAATATGTATTGGATGAATTTGAATTGAATGGAATGAATGTTTATGCATGGTATGATAATATCAATGTTTGTGAATAATGTGGTGTGTAATCAAGACATAGTATCTTCAAGAAAGGAGATACCCGTGTTGAGATTATTAGGACGTGCATTGTTTGGGGATTCGATCTATCTAAGGAGGTATCCTGACTCTACTGGTACATTGGATTCATATATATGAAGTTTACGAGTCGAAGGAGGTGCATATGACCATGTCCGAGGTTTGAAATATGAGTTGATCGGAATAGGACATATGAATTAACCTTATACATATGGGAATTGTACCCGAGGTTTGAATTAGGAACTCATTGGTATAGGCTATATCCGAGGTTTGAAATATGAGCTGATCGGAACAGATGAATGGTATATGACAAGTGCAAATCTCTGAGTCTAACTCAATGTACAAGGTTTTCGGAAGTAGAGAGTCCAGTGTCTTTCTATGTGAGATAAATTATGAAAGATTGAATTGTTGTTGTTTGGCTGAGATAGAAATTTAATTCATGAAAATACATTTTTTAAAAACTCTTTAGCTTACCCTTATTTTTGTGTGGTGTTTGTTTTGTTTTTAAACTGCGATGATAAGTTCCCAGTAAATTGCTGGAAAAGCTTTATTTTATTTTATCTGTAATTTTACGAAGATATTTTTATTAAATCTTATGTGAAGAAATATATTTTGAAATCAATGATGAATGTATGAATATTTATATTTAAGTTTAATATATAATTTCTCTCCAATAAAGTTTCTATTATATGAAAAATATGGAATGTTACATTAAATACCTTATTCCAAAATATAAAATACATATTTTGAAATGTAGAATTTAATATTAAAGTTAAATTTTCTTGAAGGATAAAATTAAAAATTTAATTTTTAATGGGTGGAGCATGAATAAAATGGAATGGGAATGCAAGGGGATGGTCTTTTCTTCTTCACTAATAAGTAACATGTGGATATGAATAGGATGTATGTGGGTCGAATAAATTTTCTTTTGAAAAAAATTAAATCACAATTGTAAAAATTAATTACAAAATGCGGGCTTCGATACATTTTAAGTATTTAAAAGTGTGGTTTTTCTCTCTTTCTTTAGTATATGTAAAAGATATTCATTCGTCTTAAATTTTATGACATTTTCTAATTCTTATTTAGTCCTCATCATAAATAATGTTAAAAATGGAAAACGTTACTTAATTTGTTTAGGGTAACAAAATATTTTAATTCACGATAATTATTATTTTTAGTTTAATTGAATCATATATTTTCTATTTAACATAAATAAGATATTATACATTTTTTATATTTAATAATTTACTTTTAATATTTTATTTTATTTTATTAAAATAGTTATAATTTATTTAGACGTTTTCAATTTATTTTCTATATATTAATTTTGATATAATAATTTTGAATAGGGGTGAAGTCATTTATTTCTTAATGTCATCAACATATATTTCAACTTAATGACAAAAAAAATATATTTCATATTTTTTGACTTAAAATTATAATATATTAAATAATATGTAATATAGAAAAAAATGATTGTTATTATTCTTTTTTCTCTTTACACAATTTAAAACTAAGATAAAATAATTTATTCAAAATATATTAAGATGTTTTGTCAGTAATAATTCCTTACATATAAAATTATATATATGTATATATAATTATAAAGTAGAAATCGCATGTAATAATTTTATTCAAATAAAATATAAAGAAGTAATTATTTTCTAAAAATAATATAAAATTATTGTTAATAATATATTAAAAAATTAAAAGTTATAAGTGATTATTTTATTTATAAAAAATTTGTTTGAATAATGAACTTAAAAATAATATAATTATTTTACTTAATATTTTATATTTTTGATATTAAATCATTTATACTTGAGGATAAGGACTAAAAAACACTACCAAGAATATCAAAGATTTAATTGTTACCAAATATTTATAGAGAATAAAATAAGAAAATACCATATTTTAATAGACTAAAACATATTTAAACTAATTATTTTATTTTATTTTTAAATTACATAAGAACAGAAAAAAAGAAAAGAGTTATGATTATTTTTTCATAATACATATAATCTTAATATATTATAATTATTTATTCTAAAATTAAAATATATTTATTATTTTTACCTTTAGAGATAAAATTGTGTCTAATTATGATGTTTCAATGTTATAAAATTTAAATTAATATATAGAAAATAAATTATAAGCTCTAATATTATTGTTTTTAATAAGAAAACAATGTGAAAAATAAATTATTTAATGAAAAACTAAAATAAAAAAATAAATTTATTTATTTATATGAATAATAAATATGTTACTTAATTAATATATTCAAAAAATCAATTCTCTTAATTTTAAATTTTTTTTACTTAATTTTATTAATTAATATTTATCATTTTTAGCTTTAAAAAAACCATAAAAAATAAAAAAAATTGATGAAAAATGTTAGACATTTAAAAGTATTAAATATTCAAAATTTTATTTTAACGTTTCACTTATGTTTAAGGTAATTAATGTTTACAAATTTAAAAAAGTGAGATTTATACTCACTTTATATATATATATATATATATATATATTAATTTAAGCTTATTTCTAAGCGACATTACATCTTCAACACGAATAACATAAAATTAATACAAGATTACCAATTCACACGAAACAATTTCAATATAATTAATATTATAATGAATAAATAAATATATCACCAATGAACACAGCATAATATAATTGGAAGTTTGGATATAATTAATATTATAATGAAAAAATAAAATATATTAGTAATGTGATATCTAAATATTTAAATGGATATAATTAATATTATAATTAAATTGTAAGATCTTTAAGTTGAATATTTCAATAATGGCTTATGATTTTGAATATAATCTGAAATTTTGGTGATCGTGTAGCTTTAGCAGAGAAAGACATTGAATAGAAATTTGTTCTCATGTATAAAGAAAGGAATGGTTAAAGAGCAAAAACTCAATTTTTTTCTATAGAGGAGAACAGTGCTTCAACTTTAAAGACATCTTGTAGTTTGTCCTTTTATACATATTACTTTATTATTGAAATGGAATGGTTGAATTTTCAAATAAAGTGTCTCACGCTTATAGTGAATGTCACGGCTGTGTTCTATCTTAATTTTGCACTAGTTTTTTTTGTGTCGCGGATGTTGAAGGACCTATTTTGCAAGGTTGTGTTGTGGGAAAAATATGTGCAGTTTTCATTTTTCAATGTCTCAATAACTATTTTTGTGTTGAAAATTTCGTTACTCAAAGTTAGGTTATGCTCTTCTTGGCTCAATGAAATTGAAAGGATTATTACCTAGATATATTAGATGTTAAGAAATGATGAAAATTCAGAAATGCAGAGGCAGATTTGAGTCATATATGTATTTTCTTTTATTGTTAATGTAGCAAGAATCTTCAATGTATCACTTGTCTTTATTGGTTTTATTCTTATAATGTGTATGGTATTTGGTATAGTTCTTGTTGTTATTGTTAATAGTATATTTTGTAGTTTGAAATCTGTTTTTATTCGAGCTGTGTTGAAACTTTTAAGGTGAGAATTATGTAACGTAAGATACAGATGAATCTGGCCTCCCAGGTGAGGTATGTAGAAAATCTATATTAAATTGATGATATTTGAAATGCATAACAGGATCTACTCCAGCTTGAAATCTAGTTTTATTATTGTACACAGTTTTAGTGACTATAATATTGATGAATATCTAGGGTAAATAGAATGACGGGAGAAAATCATTTTGCATGAATGCAGTTCTTCTGATGTGATTAACAAGTTGATAATTATATAAAAAAAAAAGACTGTTCTATTTTATATCATCAATGTGGAACCTTGTGTAATTTTGTTCTACTCCATACGTATCTATTAATTCAACACAACTTAAGAATAATAATGAAGTTGAGATATTTAGAGTATGTGGGATCATATACATCCCTAAGTAGTATAAATTTTATCTCCATACGTATTTATTAATTCAAACGTAACTTAGAACAATAATGAAATTGAGAGATATAGAGTCCATGGGATTATATACATCCCTAAGTAGCATTTTATCTCCATATACGTATCTATTATTTTCAAACATATCTTTAGAGCAACAATAAAATTAGAAAGTTAGAAACTGGGATTATATACATTTCTAAGTAGCATAAATTTTATCGATGACTAGGTCAAGGAAAACCATCATGATGCGCTTATTTTTGTGTTTGAGCAAATTGAAAGAGTAATCACTTTTTACATCAAAACAAGAAATCCATCTCTATCATTAATAGATGATATATATTTTCTTGAAGTTGCTGCTAGGTCTTCAAATGATGTTTTAAACCTGCTGCATTATTAACACACGATAACATGTAAGATAATAATACACCTTTTCTGTGTTTGAAATCTATTCCATTGACTAGGTCAAGGAAAACCATCATGATTGCGCATTTATTGCACTTGATCATTAAGATATTAATTTGAATGGAAACAATTAAGGTTGCTGTTATGCTAGAGAGGCTAACATTTTGTTCTAACACTGAGCCATTGGCGCAGTTGGTTATATGTATACATATATATATATATGTGTATACATATATATATATATATATATATGTATATATATATATATATATATATATATATAATATGTGTATATATATATATATATATATATATATATATATATATATATATATATATATATATGTATATATATATATATATATATATATATATAAGATGTGTATATGTATATGTATATATATAATAAAATTGTATGTATTTTAATATAATAAAATATGGATAAATAATTAGTTTAGTATAATAAATATTA
>Ga0209700_101293_pt1 | contig 51290 bp, 23 predicted proteins | sample SiratroredBW_FD_187528 | JGI IMG/M metagenome (GOLD analysis project Ga0209700, IMG submission 187528) | Root nodule microbial communities of legume samples collected from California, USA - Siratro red BW (SPAdes) (version 2) | ecosystem: Host-associated > Plants > Roots > Nodule | place: USA...
AAAATATTATATAATATATATATATATATATATATATATATATATATATATATATATACTGGTAATATTTTTCTTTAACTTTTTATCAAAATTAATAAATATTAATCATGTTCTAAATATTATGATTAAATAATTAAAATACATTTTTTTATTACGATGTTAAAAAAATGTATTTTTTACAACTTTAAAATACATTTTTATACCATGTTTCATGAAACTTTATTTTTTAATTTGTAACCAGTGTAGTAAACAAGACCTAAAATATTCCATAGACAATAAAACATTCTTATTAAATTTTAGTAACTCACAATTTTAATTTGTAAAATAAGATTAGATTGAAAACATAAAAAACAATAATTATCGCAATATTGTTGGAATCCAATTCAGTAATAACGGAAAAAAATGTATTGCATATTTCCAATAAAATAAAAGATATGGTTTTAAAGTAAATTCATTATTGTTGTTAAAATAAAAGGTGTTGTAAAGAGACATTAAAAATATAATTTTAAAATTAGGTTAATATTTTAACAGAAGGGATTTGAAGGGTTAGAAAATTGGATGTGTAAGAAAATTTGTGGTTGAGGAGAATGATTAAAGGAAGGTGAAGGCGGCCGAGTGGAGACGAGTGAACTCAGTGGGTTTACAAATAACAATTGGGTTTCGGATTGGGTTGTTCTCTTCCTTCTCTTCTTCATCTTCTTCTTTCATTCTTCTTCATTTTCTTCTTCTTCTTCTTCTTCTTCTTCTTCTTCAATCGCTTCAATCAAAATTATGAGAAGAACAATTTGTTCATAGAACTTGTTGTTCTTCACTTTTAGGTCATTCTTCTGTCTCTCTCGCTACAAACATGCTTCCTGCACTCTCTCAATTCAAGATTAACCATGTCGGGGCTAAATCCTCACCTAACCCCGTTCCCATGCTTCCCACGCTCTACCACACGCGCCGCCCTGTCCTCATTCGATCCTCTTCGTCCTCCGACATCAGGAATATCTCGGGCCTCAAAATTACCGCCCACGTTGAAACCGACTCCACCGCTCACTTGGAGCGTTGCTTCAACGCGCCCATCGCTTCCGAGCCTGTCTCTATGAAGGGGGGCCAGTACGGCTCGCTCGGCGCCGTCACCCTGGAGAAATCCAAACTCGATTTGTCCCAAAAGCAAACCATGTCTAGCCCCGAGGTAACTCCTCTCTCTATTTTTAGTCACTAAATTAGGGTTTTCTTCTGAAATTTGTAGTGAACCGGTGGATACTCTAGTTATGGCTTTTCCGTGTTTATAGTTAAATTTGCGAGAAGTATACTTGTTTTTATTTGTTGTATTTATCAGGTGGAAAAATATTCGCATGAGAAATAACGTGTCCAGTGCTTGTTTCAGGGCTATCAGCATAAGAGAAAGTATCATTTGTTTATTTTTTTTATATTTTGTTAGTTGTGTAACGGTGTTTATCATTTCTGTAGTTACTAGTGGAAAGTGTGACTGAAGAAATTAGATATATGCTAGCATGTTATTGAGAATACTGAAGGTGTTGTGGACCCTTCTTAAGTCTAAATTGAGATTGGATTGAACTTTTATGCGATAATAACATTGTTGCCATAAAGGATTACCGATTACCAGGGTTTTAAATCAATCATGGATGCGGTTTCATTGTGTTTATTGGTTAGTATGGGAAAGAAAATGCGGCCGCAGTTGGGGTTGCAAATACTTTAACAAAATCATGGTCGTGGACAAGATTTATTATATTAATATTTATGCATTTGCATATAAATTCCTATTCATGAATCTAACTTAGTAAAATAAGAGAGAAAAACCATTTTAACACATCAAATACTTAACTGAGCTTAAATTTATAATTATAGATTTATAAGCATAAGAGAGTCAATAACTAAGTCCCCCTAATATAGAATTCATGACAAGCAATGAAACAAAACATCTTATAATACTGCATTAGTTTTTAGTGCCTACTCCTGATACAAAACACATGACGTGAACATCAGATAATGAATTAGCTATCATCATCAAATTTTATTTAGAGACGGGCTGGTTGCAACTCCAGAACCACTTAACATATTAAACAGAGCAGTATCTCACACAAATAGGCAGAGAAAACTGCACAAAGGCAGAGAGGTGTTGCGCATGGGCCAGAAGAGGGTCTGATGCAGTGGAGGGGAGCTCTGGTTGTGGTGGTTTTGCAACAGAGTATGGGGAACGTTTATGTGAAGTTGAGAAGATGTAGATAGGGTGTGTTTTCATTATTTGGGATTTGGGGATTGGATTTCATGGGCTTAAGCATTTAGAAGCCCTTAAAGAGAAAGCAAAATGCACGATTCCACAACTTAATGTTCTTGTGCAACGCCTCTTCCGATTTTGAAAATTTCCAATTCTGTCCATGGATGTACTCGCCCATCCACAATAGATTTGCTGAATTGTGTGCTTCTCTGCGATGAAGCTCGATTCTGATTACCATGAATGTTGCTAGTTCTAGAGCAAAGAACAATGCGGTATGGCTCAATAGCTACCTTAATTGAATTATTTACTCCCAGACATTATCGGTGGTATATTTATTGGAAGCTTGTACAAACTCCCACGAAAGCTAATTTTTCATAATTATGTCAGCTACAAAACCGCATTAACATTAGGCTTGTTTCTTCATTCTTAGCAAATTTTTGAGTTTCAATCTTTCGTTCTAAGCCCCTCTCTTTGCATCTCCAATTAATATTTTAATTTCAGGTGCACAATCTTCTGACCAGAAAGTTATATAGAGAGAAAATGTCCCCATTCTTCCTTCTACGTTATGTCCTTAATTTATTAACTTGTAATGAAAGTCTATACAGGACAAGACTGGTCAATAGGTGATGCTATGCAGGATCCCTTTTAATGTAAATTCAATAATACTCTCCAAAAATTTAATTTTAAACTGATACCAATGGTATTGTGTAGTCCATTTAGCTGACCTCACTTAGTGGAATGAGATTTATTGTTGTTAGCATTTGGAAATTCATTTTTGCCCTTTTGTTTGCAGCTAGACGTTGGGGGAGGTGGTGGAGATATTGGAAAGAAAATCAATCATGGTGGTGGTGATGGAGGCGATGATGATGGTGATGACGATGATTACTTTGATGACTTTGATGAAGGTGACGAGGGAGATGAGGGTGGCTTGTTTAGGAGACGAATACTTTTTGAAGAGGTTAGAAATATTGTTCATTTTATATAATAGGATTTCCCCCTTTGTGAAACATACAACTTTTCATGGCTTTCATTTGATGTTTCCTCAAGAAATGAAACTCATTCTGTCTTTGTTGTAGTTATTTGACCGAAAGTTTGTGGATGCTGTGTTAAATGAGTGGCAAAGGACTATGATGGATTTACCTGCGGGGCTTCGGCAAGCTTATGAAATGGTGCCATAATTTTAAGTTTATTTTTACTTGTTTAGTCCATTATGAATCGGGCTGCATACTGACTGAAATTTGTTGTTTAGGGGTTGGTTAGTTCAGCTCAAATGGTAAAATTTCTCGCAATCAATGCGAGGCCAACCACCAGTAGGTTTATTTCCCGAACACTGCCTCAAACACTATCAAGGTCTTTCATTGGCAGGTAACTTCAAATATGTGTTCTTCTGAATCATTACGATTTTAATTTGACTTTATCATTAGGGATTCTATTTTAGTTCAGATTATTAGCTAGAGTTTAATTTGCAGTAGTGTTGGCCCCAATTATTATTTTATTTCATAGAATGAGTTTGAGTTGGAAGAATACTTTTGCTCTTAGAACTAAGGTTTTTTCCCCTTCCCCCCTCGTCCCCATCAAATCTATTGAACTTTAGTTTTCGTTTTGGAGTGTATCTTTGTAATACACTGCTATCTCATATATTCATCTTTTATTGTGCAGGTTGCTTGCAGATCCTGCATTCTTGTATAGGTTTGTATTGGAGGAGGTAGCAACAGTAGGTTGCTCATTGTGGTGGGAGTTAAAGAATCGGAAACATAGGTGTGTTATGCATTTAAAATGGTTTGGAAGTGTTTCTGGTATTCTTAATGATGAATTAGAGTAATAATTGTTAACTTCAAATTGAATCTAGGATAAAGCAGGAATGGGATCTCGCACTTACGAACGTGCTGACGGCAGCAGCATGCAATGCACTAGTTGTTTGGTCCCTTGCTCCTTGTCGATCATATGGGAACACATTTCGGTTTGATTTACAAAATACATTGCAGAAGCTTCCAAACAACATATTTGAAAAGAGCTATCCACTCAGGGAATTTGACTTGCAAAAGAGAATCCAATGCTTTTTGTTCAAGGCTGCTGAGTTGTGCATGGTTGGTTTGAGTGCTGGTGCAGTACAAGGTGCATTGTCAAACACTTTGGCCAGTAAAAAGGAGGGAAGGTGTGTGGGGTTGAAACCCGACCTTATTTTTAATAGCATTTAAATTCATTTAATATTTTAATTAATCCTTGAGTTTTACCCACGACTGGTCAAATTAGGAGTGCTGATTATTAATTTTATCCTTGCTTATGTTGCGCCTGCAGATTATCTGTGACAGTCCCAAGTGTGAGCAGTAATGCGCTTGGTTACGGTGCTTTTCTGGGAATTTATGCTAACCTTAGATATCAACTGTTATGTGGGTTTGATAGAGCAATGATGACCCATTTTGATGTTATTGGAGTTGCCCTGTTCTTCAGCACAGCATTCAGGTGTGGTTTTTTCTCTATTGAACAAGTTGTTCACCAATGATGTTGAATCCATTTATCATTTTGTTTTAACGTAAGTTACATGGTAGTGGGAGAAATTATTTTAGAAGCTGTTTTTTGAAAATTTATTCCAAATTTTATGCAGGGTCTTGAACGTTCAATTAGGAGAGACTTCAAAGCGTGCATGGCTTGGAGTTGAGGCAGATCCACTGGCTCAGTCGGATGACCTATTGAAAGTGTACAACAGGACTTCTGAGAATGTAGAAAAGCCATCCTCAAAATGGTTTATATCAAAGAATGCAGTTGTTTCTGGGCTTGGGCTCCTGGGCATTAAACAAGGGAATGCAGACGGGGCAGGTGCTGAATCTTCAGCTCCTAAACCTCGGCGAAAAAGGGTTGTTCGGAAAAAGGTTTCAGCGAGTTCTGCTTAATTTGTTCTGATTTAAACGTAGTCGTTGTCCAATTTTGCTCTGTCACTTATGGAGTATCCTTGGGCGGTTTCACTGGCTACTCCATACTAAGTCTGGGGGTAATTAGTGGACCAACATTTTTCGATCACATTAGCTGGGATTTGATGAGGGTTTTGTTCCTAAATTTTGTTAGGAATTCTTATATTCATCCTTTCTATTTTGCTATCTGATTCTGTACTATATATTTTGAATCTATTAAATAAAGTAGAGCTAGTATTTTTTTTTTTTCACCACGGTCGAAAATCCTACTACGTATGTAAAGATCAATTCAGGCAAAAATATAGTTCTTATGCTCGTCTCTAGTCAGTGATCCTATCTCAATGAATTCATGATTCGAGTTTTATAAATTGTGTAGTTTCACGAACGTATGTTCTGAACTCCTAAGAATCTTCCTAGTCTTTGATCACATGAAGAAAAAACAAATGGTCATAAAATTGTACATCGAGGTAAGTCTAACGACAAATAGGAGAAACATCTGGAAAGTAGAATCAGAGAGCTTTACACAACGCAGAAATGGGAGTTCAAAATGCAATAATGTGAAATAATAGAAAAACAGAGGAGGGTAAGTGTGAAAGAAGGGGAAGGAAGTGAGGGGGCCGGGGAGTTACTGTTGAATTAAAGCAGTTATATATGAAAGAGAAGAGAAAGGTAAATTGGTTGAGCATTATCCAGAATGGGTTTGATGTCAGTGGTGGAGTGGTGGGTGGTGTACCAGCCAAGCATCCTGAACTTCGAATGGAACCCTCCTCACACCCCTTTCTCCTCCCCTCTCTTCCTCTCCCTATCCATCATCACCTACCTCTCACTCACTCTCCTCCTCACCCACCTCCCTCTCCCACCCTTCCCTCCCCACCTCCTCAAGCCCATCACCGCCCTCCACAACCTCACCCTCTTCCTCTTCTCCCTCCTCATGCTCCTGGGCTGCGCCACCACCCTCCTCACCCACACCCCCCACCTCCGCTGGGCCATCTGCTTCCCACCCGCCACACCCCCCACCGGGCCCCTCTTCTTCTGGGCCTACGTCTTCTACCTCTCCAAAATCCTGGAATTCCTTGACACCCTCTTCATCATCCTCTCCCGCTCAACCCGACGCCTCTCCTTCCTCCACGTTTATCACCACTCCACCGTCCTCCTCATGTCCTACCTCTGGCTTCAAACCTCCCAGTCCCTCTTCCCCGTCGCCCTCCTCACCAACGCCTCCGTCCACGTCATCATGTACGCCTACTACTTCCTCACCGCCCTCTCCTTCCGCCCCTCCTGGAAGCGCGCCGTCACCAACTGCCAGATTCTCCAGTTCCTCTTCAGCTTCGCTATTTCTGCCCTTATGCTCCACTACCACTTCACCTCTGGCTGCTCCGGAATTTGGGGCTGGTCCTTCAATGCCCTCTTCAACGCCTCTCTTTTGGCTCTTTTTGTTGATTTTCATCTCAAGAGTTATGCTAAGAGGAAGAACACCACCCACAAACGCATCCTTAACAAGGACTCCTGATCAGTAAGACGCGAGATAATTATTTGTTGCATTTCAATCACACTGCTTTGTTTCATTTTCTTACTCTTGCCTTACAATTCAACTGATCAAGCTTTTTTGTCTACATTGAACAACATTTGTTACTGCTACAATAACCGTTTATATTCTCATACCAGTCATATAAGTCTCATTCTCCTTCCTGGTTCTACCATCCGAATGGATGTTGGACTCCACTTTTGCGGCGAAATATCTTGATAAAAACTAAGACTTCAAGAAGCTACCTTTGGAAAGGGAAAAGTTTTCTGTTTGAACACAAATCTTCAAAATTTGTGTCTTTATTTGGTGTTTCTTGTCTATGATGGTAGGACTCCATCTTAAAAATCTCTATTTTTGAAACATTGTGCTTGAAAATTTGAGTTTTGATTCATACTGTCATCTTTTGTTTCTTCACTTAGTTATGTTATTAGTTTATTTAAATTTTTAAATTTGCAGTGAATTTAGTTTTGAATATTAAATTCAAAGGTATTTTAGTCTGTTAAATTGCAATGAATACTATTAGTCTGTTAAATTTATTGTATAAAGAATAATAACAGTTAAAAAAAAATTAGTGTCTAGAGAGTAAAATACTTCTTCAAATTTGAAAACTAAAAAAAATTAAAGACTGAAATCAGATACATCCTTAAACTTCATAGATTTAAAACGGAATCAATTCGTATTGTTTTCAACGTGTTATTTTTCACCAATTTAAGCTACTATATTATGTTGATATTGGTTATTTTATCATGTTTATATGATGTTTTTGGATAAATGTATTATTTTGCTATTTTATGGGTGATTCGGACTTAACCAGCCCTTCTCTTTAATCTTTGGGAAGGTTTAAAAAAATGCAACCTTTGATCTTAGACCATGTTTTTGAGATATGAGAGCTGCTAGAATCAAGCGTTATAATTGCACGTCATACCTGATAAAATCAATGAAAAATATGAGTTTTGACTAAGGTGGTAGCTTGGACAAATTCTTCAAAGTAACCTACATTAAATCAAATTTTGTCTAATCGTTCTCTTAATCCAATGAATTTAATTAATTTTAGCAACCCAGCTCTTGGGCTGAGATCATCAAGTTTAGTTACAACAATTACCACTTCCTAAAAAGTGTATGAAAAAATATTTCGAGTGCTTAATTTTGTAAGGTAATGAGAATATTTATAATACTTAAGCAAATTTATTAAAACTTAAAATTAGTTTTTATATTAAATTTATTAATACAGTAATATCTTATTATATATTTATTAGATACTTGGGTTCAGTTTATTGGATTTAAAATTTATGAATGCTTTACTTTATTTTGATTGAGTGTATTAAAAAAAAATCCAATTAAATGCGTTCACTTAATTCAACTCATAAAACTTTAGCTGGGTTTGGCGAATTTATAGGTTCGGGGTGATTCACTTATACTTCTACTTATAAACACGTGATTAACTTAATTTTCATAGTTAAAAACTTCTTGGCTTAGTGATTATACATAGAATGTGGGTTCATGTACTCTGATTTTATTTATAAAAATGGGTTGAAACGGAATGACCCACATAAAATTTACTAGTTAACAGATTTTGCTGGTTAATAATTAACAAAATCTGTTATCATTTTTTAATGTCAAATTTGAGTAAAATTAATTATGCATTACTTACAGTAAATGAACAAGGAAATATAATAAAAATATATGTTATAGCAAATCATGGAATAAAATATAGATTTTTACTTGTAAAAGTATTTATGTTAATGAAATAATTTAAGAAAATATTTAGTTATATTCATAGTAAAAATGTTATTAAACGACAATAAATGATTGAAAAAATTAGTGCAAGTTGTGGGAAGAAATTATAGATTATGTAGAGAGAGTTTATAAAGATTAATGGGATTAAATATTTCAATCCGTCTCACTTTTTTTTTGTGTGTTTTTTGTAAAGTTAACCCCATAATTGATCTCACATTATCATTTCTAATTATATAAGATTGACCTTATAACATGAAAGATCGACCTAAATATATCAAAATCAATTCTTTAGTATTGAATTAATATTTGATCAGGATAAACTATGACTCACTACTAAATTTTAACAACTTTAGTAATATAAATTAGTTTAAAATAAATAAATTTTTAACTAGTTAATCTAAGAATTAGGTTAAGTAAGAATAAATTATCATTATGTTCCAATTAAATTCATATCACAACTAAAACAATTATCTTGATTATATCGTATTTGAAGATAAATATATTTTGGATTGTATTATACTGATTATAAGCATTCTAGTTAAATTTGTTAAACATGGGATAAATTGATCTTTCATGTACAATAATTTAGAAAATAATAGATAAAATGTTGTAGAAATTAACATTTCATAATTTTATAAAAAGATAAGTTAAAATTGTTTAAAGACATCTCAGGAACATGGAATCTTAATTTTTGTGGATCATATTATGTCACATTATTTTTAAGATCTTATATATTCCTTATACGAAGTCTTATAAAGAAATAAAAATATATAATAATAACTAACACAATAAATTTCATAATTTTTAAAATAATTTGTTTTTCTCTCCATCCCACAACCTACTTACATTTCATCATCCTCTACCCTCTTAATTAAATACACCATCAGTTTTCTTTATTTTTTTAAAATTGACAGTCATGCAAATATAAATGCCATTTAAAAAACATTAAATAAATATAAAATGAATACAAAATAGATTTAAACGTGATTTCAGTACAGGTAAAATAAAATGAATTTTAATTTTGATATTAATATTACTTTTAAGATAAAATAATATTTATCTTAAGTATTTTAAAAAAATGTTACGTGTTAACATATATTATAAATACCAGTAGATTTCAATTAAAATAGTCACTTGATTTTTTTATATTTATTAATGTAAAAAAATATTTTTCAATTTTGATAAACGAATACAAATTTTATTTAATGGAGACGAATTCATAATTTGAGCATTTTATATAATTAGAGATATATTTAAGTTTATAAAATAATACAAATAAAATCTATTGACAGATAAGTAAGAGGGTTTATAACTTATAGAGCACAACTGGAACTCAAAATGATATTTTATATTTTATTTTTAAAAATATTTCTTTTGGGTTATTTTTGTTATGAATTGTAAGTATATGTTTTATAAGGGGAGAAAATGTAAGTATTATAAGGGGAGAAATTGAGAATGAGATTTATATGTAAACTTAGAGAGTGTGAAATACTTTTAAATATAATATAAGTACAAAGTAAATAAATATATAGGCTTTTTATTTTATTTTCGGATTTAATGTATTCGGAAGCTATATATACAACAAATTTATATCTTTCTATATTATTAATGTTTTGTTTTTGGAGGTGTTGCATCATCATACAGTAAAGATGTTTACTATATGTTTGATTATCTTTAACAAGTATTTGAACCAAACATAAAATTTTGTATACAGAGTTTGATTTAAAAATTAATGCTAAATTAAATAAAACCGAACCAAAATGTGATGTTTGAGTTTGAATACGATTGTGATTTTTAGGATAGTATATTCCTACCTTAAAATTTGTCTATTTATAACAAAGAGTTGGTTGGGAAGTTAGGGTTGGATGTGGTATATTTGGATGATATTGTTTATTATAGATGTGTAGAGACTTGAGGGAAATTAAATTTGTTTAGATAAAATTATTTGATGAGATATGAAAAGACATAGTTGCAAAAATGTTAAAAAGTCAAAAAAAAAAAAAAGGAGATGAGATTTGTATAAAAATAAAAATATATTTTCTCACTAATTCATATTTATGTTAAAAAATAGAGATAAATTTCTCATCTTACAATTTTATGAATCTAAAAAATTTAAAATATTAATCACATTTATCATATTATTTATAAACTTTATATTAAAATCTCACATCGTATATCTTATTTCAAATAATCGAATCTACTTCTTCATATCTTCTTGAAAATGTCACTCAAATCAATTTATTAAAACATTAATGTTACTGTTGGAAAAGCTTTAGCCCACCCTACAACCCTACCACTGCCCTACCAACACACAAACCAATCCCACGCTCACAAGATTCTTCTCTTCTGTGCTCCATTTCTGTAACATATCTTTCCTCTGCAACCCTCTATTTTGGTTATTTCATACACCCTGTAGGAAACAACCATTTTCAAACGTTTATTTACGTACATTATGCTACTAGAAGATAAAAGTACCATAAAACCATTTTGATCTGCAGTGATTCAATAGAATTTGAAATAGTATACTGCTACACATTTTACTCTCTCTGCATGATCCATCATCAGATATCTTGTACTACCAATTAACTGACAGTGCAAAATATGTTGCCTTTTTTCCATTAAAACTTGTAATTTTTCTTGATTTGATTCTGCAACCCAGCAAGCCAGTAGTACTATTATTGAGTAAATACACTGTCTATCTCTTTCAAAAACATAAAGGGAGACACCTACCTCTACCTCCTGCCCCGCCCCATTTTCGTCCACGTCCGCTGTTCTATTCACCAACTAATCAATGTTGTTAGCTGGTAGATGCAGATCATCATTTCAAATTTAAATTCTCTCTTTTCCTTTCTGCTTTCTCAAACAAACTATATTATAATGAGTATCACGAACCCTATTTATTACTATTCAATCAAAAACAGAAACTTACATGCATCTTTTATGTTTTCTTTCTTTAATAAAAACACATTGTTACAATCATTACAAGAAAATATATAAGTTTTTAAAGTTGTCTGAGAATAACATAAAAGAAAAGAAATTCATGTCACTATAAAGTTATTAATGTCACCCTAACCAGTTTGCAGTTGCACACAACCAGAATAATCAATTAACATCGTTACAAATCACACGACAAATAATATCAAATATACCAAAAAACGAAATAAAATAAACTTTGAATCATTGAACACCAGTTCCATAATGCATAAACGATAATACACAATACACGTATACATTGTTTACAATAATGTTTTAATATTAAAGTGAGAAAAAAAACCTATAAAATTGAAAAGTACGTGAAAATCTTCTCAACAAAATTGTTATTGATCTTATTCAAATTTCTTATAATAAAATCGATTGCAGATAACAACATATTTCAAAGTTTCAACAGTTATTACTAATTCAACATATTAGGATTTTGTTTATTACCAAATTAAAATAACATATATAATCAAAGGAGATTAATTGCTATAACCCCTTGTCTAAGCAAGGAGACTGAATTGTTCTGATGACACCACGCAACCACCACGAATGCTTCTAATGACACTATAACACCACGAATCCTTTCAAGACCACAAAATTCTATGCTTATAAACTACTTTGCACAAAGGAGAATAGTAAATTAAAAGCATTAGAAAAACATAATAGTGAAGAATGAGAGGAAAAGTGAAAATAAAGAGTACGAGGAAAAGTAAAGTAAAATGCCGTGAGTAATCATATGTTTTTCACCTACCTTTAGCATTAGCTTAACCTATTTAAAAATTCATTTTTATAGGCCAGCATAAATATTTAATTTTTTTAAACTTTTTTTTATTAAAAGTAGCTTGCATCCAGCATATATTTAAATCACTTTACTAACGTCCACTTTGTCCCACTAATTTGAAATTAATTTCCAATATTTTTGTACTGAAGGTTGATTAACACAAATGAAAAGTTTAGGAAAAATTCTCTTGAAACAATTTAGTTAGTAAATGTAGATACTTAATCAAAATCTCCCAGTTAAACTTTTGCCTTCTAATAATCTAATAAAGAAGAGAAGTGTTGTGAGTTTAAGTTGGGATAGTTAATTAGTTGATAAAAAATTGTTTACTTAGAGAAAATAAATAATAAGTTGGTAACGTGAGAGAGATATGTAAAATCTAATAAGGGAAAAAGTTGTATGAAAAAATATCTCAAAATAAAGAAACAAAGAACATAATATTTTAACATCCAACAACATTTTTATACCCATTTGATACTCACTGTTTTATCTTTTATTTTTTTTATAAATACAAAAATTTATTTTTATATGATTGATAAAATTGTCAAACCTCAAAACTACGAAATGGCCACCTCGCATCGGTCATGAAGCTTCACTGTCACACTGGCTGCACTGAGTAGTGATTAGAGTAGGTCTCTTGTCTGAAAAACACTTGGATCATTCCAAGTGTTAAAATCTCACCTTTTTTTTTATTCTTTTATGTTATTATTATCATTATTATTATTTTTGAATGGTCAAGATCTCATGCTGCATGAGTCACAGTAAGGCCATGCATTATTTGCTTGTGCTCAGATTGCAACATTTATTGAGCAACTTAAAACCTTAGGAAATGAATTTTCTCTCTCACTAATAAAACACACAATACTTACCTAGCTGTACCATCCCATCACTATATCATCACTGTTCACATTTCCATACATAACAGCTTTTCCTCTTCCAAATATTTTGCATTTGAAACAAGATCTCTCTTACTAGGTAGCTAGGGTTGTGTTGTGTTTGAGAAAATGTTATCAGGGTTGGATTTGGAGTACTGGTTGGTGAACCATCCCACCATAAGAAACTTCTCATGGACACCAGGTAAAACCCTTGGCTCCTCACCACACTTCCTCTTCTTCACCATTCTCTCTTACCTTTTCTCCACCTTCATTCTCCCTCACAGGATCATATCCTCATCCATATCCCCACAGTTCATCAAAACCATCTCAGCCCTCCACAACATCTTCCTCCTCCTCCTCTCCTTCATCATGGCTCTTGGCTGCCTCCTCTCCACCCTCTACCATGCACCTCACCTCCACTGGATCATCTGCTTCCCTCCCCACACCAAGCCCACCGGCCCTCTCTTCTTCTGGGCCTACATCTTCTACCTCTCCAAGATCCTCGAGTTCGCCGACACCCTCCTCATCATCCTCAGCAACTCCATCCAACGCCTCACCTTCCTCCACGTCTACCACCACTCCACCGTCGTCATCATGTGCTACATCTGGCTCCAAACCTCCCAGACCCTCTTCCCCGCCGTCCTCTTCACCAACGCCTCCGTGCATGTCCTAATGTACGCCTACTACTTATCCTGCGCACTCGGGGTGCGCCCCACCTGGAAGAAGCTCGTCACCAACGTTCAGATCTTGCAGTTCTACTCCAGCTTCCTTGTTCTCGGTGTCATGCTCTACTACCACTTCACCGGTTCCGGCTGCTCCGGCGTCTGGGGTTGGACCTTCAACGTCGCCTTCTACGCCTCTCTTCTCGTTCTCTTCGTAGACTTTCACAAGAAGAGTTACGGTGCATCCTCCAAGAAGAATAAACCTTCCAAGCCCTTCTTTTGTTCCAATCACACTCATAAGTGATTGCTTCTTCCTAGGATTGCCCTATTTATGTTACCATATTCTTCTTCCCATTCATTCTTTTTGTTAAATTGAAATTCTCAAACATGTCACGTAACCTGGTCGTGATAACTATGAACATGTCTTGGTCTCTCACCAATTGTTAAGGATTTGGTTGAGTTTGTGGAATATTTGTTTTTTTTTTCTCAAATGGTTTTGTCGATGTGGATTTGTTTACGCGCCTTCATTACATCTACCTTAAACAAACTTGGACAAAACTTATGTACCGAAGATAAAGTTAATGTTACATTAAATTTGGAGTTTATGTGTTATAGTGTATAAATGTTGTCCTAAAAATAGTTATTATCTCGTGTTCCAAGATGAGATTAATCACGTCCATGCATGGCCTATGTAATTAAGTGAGCTTAATTAATCGCTTTATATTCGGTCAAGTGGTGATGACAGATGCATCTTCTGAAAGTACTTTTGAATTGTGGTCCAAGAACAGCTGCACAACTCATCATCAAATAAAATACAGCTGCATTTATCATCTACCAACAACCTAACAACAACAAAATAAATACTATTATCCTGCCCTAGATCTTCATACTACTACTATTGGAATTGCCCTTTTTGTTGCTATTTTTTTATCGGCAAAAAATCATTGTCCAATACTTAGGTATCAACACCCCTTCACTCATGAGAGTATACATATTGTACCCAATTTTCCTTGAATTTTGTACATATTATCTTTCACGATTCCTTCATATTGTAGTAAAAAAAAAAAAACAAAGGGCTGCAATTTCCTTCATTTCACAGCATAGGGTACATAATATCCTATTTAGCCTGTCATGCAAAATGTTGTCTTGTAGGTATTGTCTTAATTTCCTAAAATAGATTGAATAATCCAGTCCCTTCCCAAAATCATATCAGAGATTTATGCCTATAATTATCCTTCATGTTATTATTGAACATAAGACTCGTGCATGACTATCTATGGCTTACCTCCCTAACATATTTCCAAGTCCACAAAAGTAAATATTTCTCAAATTAGTTCTTGGACGTGATAACTTTAGTGCTATTTCAGCAGAATCGAATATTGTGATGAAACCCCTAAATTTATAATTAAATTCACCGAAGCTAGAGTCCAAGATGAACCAACTACAAACAATACAATAATAATCATTAATGTCTAAAAATCATCCAATAAGATATACATAACTTGCAATCATATATGCATAATTTGCAAATAAAAAAAATTATAATAATAGAATAATTTGACCCTTCGCGAAGGGCTTTCTTTATTGTATAGTGACGATTCATATTTAAACTCTTTTAAATATTAGTTAAAAATAACAAAATAGTAATTGGTATGAAATGGACTCAACACGCATTTTTCTATCAAAATTTAAAAATTATATATTTTTCTAATTTTAATTCAATTTTATCATATGAGAGCATAGCCGTCGTCCACGCAATAACAAGGGCCTTTCGAACTTCATGACAAAAAGGTGTAAAAGCTTTGACATGGAATTGAAGTTCAAGTCTTATGTACTGTATATCACAGTGAGCTTGGTGCAGTGGATTTATATTGGAGGCACATTGACGGGTCAATAATAAAACGGTAAAAAGCTAAACTCAAAGTAGTTTTTGTAGATTTTTTTATCTTTTGTTTTATATTACAGTAAGGATCGATGGAGATATTAAGCAAATTTTTGACAAAGTTAAGCTTATTTGTAGTAAATTGATATCGTGTATGGATATAAAGTGGTGGTGGACGCATGCATGACGCATGCATGACGCATGCATGTTGTGTAAGGATCGTACTGTGTTTAAGCTATGGCGTGGAAACCAAAACATTATTATGTATGTTGTGTAAGGAAAATCTTTGACACTACTATTCATATTTTTTTAATACTTAGCACTGTCACCTTCTTTCATGACCTGTTTTTCACCTGCTTCTTCTCATCATCATCACATTTTTTTAATACTTATTCATAACACTTTTTCTTTTCTTTTTTAACTCTCATTAAAAAAATTACTTTTGTAAAACCTTCCAAAAACCTTCATATTAAGTGCTGTGTACTGTAACAGAAGTAAATATTAATTCTATGATTCAGAGTCATAACTCTTAATGTTAGGTTTGAAGGAATGGAGTATAAAATAATAACTTTGAATTGGTTATAATTAATGGTGACGGGGGATTAAAAAAATACATTATCAAATCTAACAATGAGACAAGTGGTAATAATGCTTAATTCTTGTTAAAATAAGAGAGCTGTTGTAAAATCAAGCAAAGTCGGAACTCAACACTAAAATTAAAATATATAAAATAAATCAAAGTAAATTTAAATATTTTTAATTGAGTTTTTATTACATTCTCATGTATATAATCTTAAAAATCTTTGAAGTGAAGGCATCGCTCTTTCTTCCTCTGCGCGGGTGAGAAGCCAATCAAATGGCGGATTCCAACACTCACCAGCAGGATCCCTACGACTTTCTTTTCTCACATTCCCAAATTTCCGTTGGAGCTCACACTCAACACTCCCCGGACACCGTTCCCCAAAACGTTTTCCACACGCCGCCGGAGAACATCTCGCTCCCTTCCTTCTGTGACCAGCCGCGGGCCGCCACAGAAGGCCATGTTCACGCTGGGACGCAGGGGTTTGTTGATTTGGGGATGGATTCCGGTTTAGGGCTTTCGGAAATGGGCGTCGGTGAATGCTCGCACGGTGCACGAAGAGATGCTTTGTCTGAAATGGACGAGGGGCCGGTGAAAAAACCGAAACTTTCGTAAGGCGAAGTTCAATCGCAGAAAGTGGAAGAAGAGGGTGTGGAGAATTCCGAAGGGAATCCGGTTTCTGAAGAAGAAAAAGTTTCAGATGTGTTTGATGCGTTCAGAGTTCTCACAGAGATTAGTAATGAAGAGGGGCAAAATCTTGATAGTATTAGTTTGTCTGAAGTCGCCGAAGCTTGTGGGATCACTTTTCCTCGCCCAAGGTGGTGGCCGGAAGGGGAAAACTTGGACCTGTGAAACTGTTCTTTATCTTTTTTTTTTTTTTACCTATTCTAAGTCTGGTCAAAACCTTGAATCAGGATCACCAACCTCTCATGTAAATGAGTAGTGTTATTTTGACATAGTTAGGTTTTTACTTTCGTCTCTGCTTTCTCTCTGCGCTCTCTCGCTCTGATTTCGTCTCTGCGTTCTCTCGCTGACTGATGATTTGTTTATGCTTAGAACAAAATGTTTATTTGTTTAAGCAATAACGAGGCTTTCCTAGAAGGGTTTTTTTAATTAAAAAAAAATCTTCGGTGGCAGCACCTGAACCCTGTAAATATCAAGCTGTTTCTTTGAACATGTAAAAGCTTTGTTTAATGTAAAATTAGGTGCGGCCAATAACTTTTCAATCTTTTTTTTTTCTTTTTTGCTTTTTGTTGTATCATTGACTTCTATAGTTCTATTGAGTGCAGCCGAAATTTATTCCAAGATGTCTAAAAGCCTCTACAAATCCAGGCATATAGTTTTATCTGTTGCAATTAATCTTACATTTTCTTCAGGGGAACCAACATTGAGGAGAACGGCTTCAACATTAGAAAAAGAAAAGTTAACACTAAAAACTACCCAACTCAAGCATTCCGTATAACAAATCCAAAGGTTCCTACTTTACAAAAAAATTGAAACAAAATTTACTTATTTACATTATCTGCTGGTAACACTAGCTACCTGGACTTTCCACTGCTCTGACTTCCTTGTGATTTTGATTGGTCCTCAATTTCTTTCAAGTAAATTTCTGATCTGGGAGAAGCTTCTTCATTTTGAAATGGTAAAATTGACACGGGGGCAGCAGGCACTGTATGCCACCGTTCTCTCAAAAACTTGATGAACTTCTGAGCCATTTCTCTCCGAAACTGAAGCTCCCTTGTGAACATATCCAAGAGAAGAAAGGAAAAGATGTACTTGAACGGGACAATGAGGAGTATGGTTGCAGAAGATATCAGTACCAGTGCAACCTCAGTAGTTATCTGAAAAAGGTAACCATATTAAACATCGTCAAAATCATGCAAATTAATAAAATAAAAAAATCCCAAAATCTGTTGTATCAGATCATAGTAAATATCCCCCGGAACAGGAATAAGATCAAAATAATATCAAATAGCATAAAAAAAACTGATTTGACACAACTAGATTTCTCACTACTCTTAGTAATATACCTGTGGATGGCCAGAAAGTAAAATAGAACGTATTTTGAGGAGGGAGACATTCACTTGCTGCATAAAATTCTCAACATCACGCATGGCATCTTTAACTGCGATAATCTTCTGTATAGTATTGGATGGGGGCTGATCACGTATTGTGAGTTCACCAAAAGATCGTCCAAGGCGACCTTGCTCTTTAAGGGCCCTGATTGTCAGCATGCCAACTGCCAAAACCATCAGCATCATGGGAAACATATACGACACCAGGTTTCTGGAAAGGCAAATTAAAACATCAGCTCAAACATGGAAGAAAAAGGTGCTCAGAAACAATTAGCAAGAGCATCAATTAGCTTGTGCTGCAACCCTTTACAGTCCCTAAGGTAAGGAAGCCAATATATCACCAACAAAAAGAAGAATTTGAAGGCCAAGAATGTTCATGTTTCCATGATAATCAGGCCTTTCCCCCCTTAATATCCATACCACTCGAAACATTGTATATCTCCAAAATTATCCATCGTTACCACTCACAATTGACAAAGACTTTGAAACGAATTACCAAAACTACCTTGGTACCTATGAAGACTTATTGTTCACCACCACCAACAATAAATTTTATCCAAGTGGGTTGGTTACATTAATCACATGATGTCATTTCGGCTTGGTCAAAAACCAAATTCTCAAAGCAATGTTATTCACCATGAAATTCATTGTCACCAAAGCTTACATTACATTTTTACGGTCCTCGCATTTTCTGCAGGTCTAAACTGTTATTACAGTTAGGTGGATGAAGAAAGGAAGTCTTACAGAAATAAAATGTAAATAAATACTCATCTTTCGTTAAAAAATTAAGAGAAAAGATAAAAATCAAATGATCATCATGCTGGCTTGTAACTGGGAAAACAACAACCATCAATAGCATAATAAAAATGAGGTGAAGATCTACCTATAAAGTACTGTATAGGTGAGTCCAAGAAATGCAATAGTCAAGTGTGGCTCCTCCCAGTGCCTAAGCTTTTCAAAGTTTTTCACAGTCAAGGCGAAAGGAAACATTAGCTCCTGCACAGGAACAAAATCACTATCTAAGAGCTTATGATTTTGGATCCCATTCAGAGAAGACTACAGAAATGAGCAATCACATATGATGGCCTAAGGCACCATTTCTAATAAAGACTTGCGAACTGAACACTTCTGCGGTAAACTAAAATGTCATTTGAAATATAAGGAGTTAATACAGATAGCATTAGCAATAGAATATATTAAGTTCAATTCAATACTAGTTAAAGAAAAGAAGCAATATATCTTTTACCAACCACTATGGTAATCATGAAATTTTAAAATGAGGACAAATTTAAATCTTTACTCAGGTGGAGGGCAGTGTTGTATTCAGGGATTATCACGACCCCCACCCCTCCACGCTAATTAAATTATTATTATTATTACTATTTTGTTTTATCGACTAGAGATATCATATCGACTAAAGATATGACTAAATTATAATATATAAGTGGAGACAATCCTCACCTTATAAATTGGTTTTGTGAAGTTGAGGAGACTTAATGTTTACTTTCTAAAACTATCATTAGAAAAACTCTAGCTCCACCCACCCATGTCTTTGCTTCACTATAAATAGTAATGGTGGGCAAAAAGTTTCAAATTGTGGTTGCTGCAGAACAACCTCAGCCAATGTGGTCAGAAAATGCAATCACAGTTCAAATCCTCATGGGTGTCCTATAAGGTAATATTTCATTGGGTAAATTACTACCCCCGACCAGCAGATATGTTTAAATTACACTTCCCTCCCCTATTACTTTATCATTTTCTACAACTTTTAGTGTCACCATTAAATAATTTTAAACATCTTCCAGTTGATTTTAGTATCTTAGAAACTATAATTAAATTTGAAACCTGTATTATTAGCTTTTAAGTTTCCTCTAAGCATTATTCTATCTTATAATGTCACAAAGTTGAAAGTCAAGTAGATAGTTAACATTAGTCATTAATTTTCAGAAAACATCTCGAAAGAAAAAATGTCCAAAAAGCTCATTCGCAATAAAATGGACTAAAATGTAACAAAAAATCACTTTTCAGTAACATAGAAGGTATATTTTAAGATCATAGGGGACAGGAATGTAATTAAAGCATCTCTAAGGTGAGAGGAATGCAATTTACTCTTTTTATTTTATTTTATTTTTCTTTTGTTTTTCTATAGAAGGCTAGAATTGTGTATGGTACATGTAGGCTGAACAGGATGGCATCATAAATCTGCGCACTGACAAAATGATCCCAACATTATGTAGACAGATTATTAGTAATAATGAGATATTGCACAACTTTCAAAGAACTATAATTTTGCATATTGAATTGCAATATTAGAACATCAGACAACTCCAGCCACTTTAAAGGAGAAAAATACTGTTGTCATGATTCCAGAAATTCCATAAATGAAAAGAAATTTAATGAAAAAGCATTGTAAGAAAACTTTTCAGCACTGACTTTTTATTGCAAAAACAGAGAGATGAGATGAAATTAAAAACTTCAATAGCAAATTATTGTTCAGTGCTTATACAAATTACAGTTATTCCAAAATCCTAATACTGATAGCCATGGCCTCATGGCACAATTATATCCAGTGTTTAGTGGAAAAGATAATACTAATACCAAATCACAAGAAATTTTGTGAGCAATATCAATATGTAAACACTACAGCTTTTGAATGAGCATATAGATATCTGATTTGAATGTTGCATAATCATAATCAAGTAGTTACTAGTTACTTAAATCATCAAAGGAGACGAGAGCAAGTTAAGCATCCCAACCTTGAAAAGATCAATGTTGCTGGGTATGCCTTGTAGAGTTGCAGCATCAATGGTGGCTTGAGTCTTCTCCACAACGCGGTACTTTAGTCTGCTTGTTTTTGCTGCTCTTTCTGTGAGTGATAAATCAGCCACAACAAGATTCTTACTCAATATTAAACCTTTTACTGAAGTGTTCTTCCAAAAATTAGTGGAAATACTCGAACCCCAAGATGGAGATTTCATCCACTTCTGCAAGTAGACACTTCCATCTATGTCAAATACATGGTTCCGGCTATCAGCTATTTCATCAGAACGTCGAGTTTCTGACTGATTGCGGGTATTTACAAATCCTGTAACTAGTGGACCTCCCCAGTAATTAACAGCTAAAGTTTGGAGGACAATGTCACCAAGTGGTGCATTCTGTAAATATGAGAACTGAACAAGTTTGGTGGGATCGTCAAGCAACTTCCGCAAATATTGAAGGGCTTGGAGTCTAGCAATACCATTAATAGCAGAGGTTGTTGCTCTATCATTTCCTTTGCGAGCTCCATATACATTAAACAGTGACTTATCATACTCATCAGGTCCATATTCACGTATGAACTTGTGTAAAGTGATGACTTCACTTATTAATGCATGCCAAACATCCCTCCTCATCTCACCTCCTAAATCAATGAATTCCAGCACCCACCTATTCAACCTAAGTAAGAATATAAAAAGAAACAGAAAATACATTATTTAAAATGATAAGGATAAATGCAGCAAAGCACTACAGGTGAAAGCGGAGGACAAAGCTGTGGTGCTTACTAATTAGTTATTTTATTTATACATAAAAATCTCCTACATCTCCTTATACACCTTCATCTTATGGGCAAATGGAGATAAGCTGAAGGAGAGTTTGATATTCTCCATAACTTTATCACCTGAGTATTTAGAAGTTTAGTTGGGCTTGATCTTTTTTACTCGGACATATTTTTCTGATAAAGCTGAGTTCTATGAGCTGAAAAAGGGAGCTTAATTTCGAGGGACCAATAAGGTTTTAATGATTGTGCAAGTACAAACTAGAACTTCCAAAATCTAGTACGAAGTTAGTTTCTTTAATTCTCCATCCGAGTCAACAAAAGGATGTGCAAGGATTTGGAAACTCATTAACCATGATATCAGTTAAACTCTATATAATTAGTCAGGAAACAAAACCATTATATGAATTAACAAATTCCCTATCAAGAATCAAAAGGAAATTCAGGTACCACAGGAGAGGCAAACAATAGGATGAAAAAAATAAAACTTTGGGCCAAAGGGCATCCAGATAGAACCTGCCACAAGATGCAGACAGCTATTGGAGACCCCAAGAAGGTATTCTTCCTTCCCTCAGAACTAGGAAGGGTAGTTTGTTTATAATATGCATGTAAGCTAATTAATATTTTATATAGAAGAGAATTAATGAAAATGAAATTAAACATTATCAGTTAGTCAGTTAGTTAGAATTTAAGCGAATTCTACGTATTGGAACTATACATCTCAGAATTAATAGTTTAATAATTAATTAATTATAAATCCTAATCTTACTCTTCTTGATAGGTTAATATGGTAAGAAGATACATAAAAAGCAGTAATTTATTAATCATAAACCCTAATCATATTACAATAAGAACAACAGGAAACATGCTACACAAATTTTGTTGTGCTACAAATCCAAGATTCATTAGAACTAATAAAAAAAAAATGCTTGAAGAAGCTTACTCACTCTGTCTCTGAGCCAGAGGAAACAGAAACAGCAGAGTCAAAAAGTGAGGACCCTAACGGCCCAACCTTTGCCTTCTCTACTTTTAATCCATTACGTGTAAGATCCAATCTCATGGCTCTCTTCTCTCCCAGTATGCTAACGGCCTGGAACATATAGATTTGAAAAGAACAATTAAATAAGATGATACAGTGAACAGTCTCTAATGGTTAACTGTCTTAATAATTTCTCAAAGATCACTGACAAAAAACAACTAAACATCTCTAAGAAAGTGGATTTAGGATTAACTCAACTCTACGAAAGTGACTTATAAGTTGAGGTTTGCATTCAATTATATACTATAATTTGATCATATCTTTAGTCGATATAGGATCTTTAACACATCCCCTCACATCAAAGACTAGATATTTTAAGTGTGAGATTAAATATTGGTGGATGGTCTAATAGGAGATCTGATAGTGGATGACACAATAGACTTAACAAACATTGTTATGATAGGTTCTAATACTTTAGAAAGTGGTTTTAGACTTAATTCAATCCAACAAAACCATATTTGCAATTAGAAACTCACTCTGCTTGAAGTTGATGCTTTAGAGTCCGCACAAGGAGATTTTCAATTTCTCCTTTCTTTTAAAAGGGGGAAAACTAAGATGCAATAAGTCAAGAAGATCTCAAAACAAGAGTGCTAAAATGCTTTGATTAAATTAAATAGGGAGATATGCTATGATTTGACAGGGAAATATCTGATATTTCCCATTATTAGATAATAATTTTGTTCCTTATAATTATATCTCTTCTTCATTATAAATAAGAATACTCGTGTATAACCAATATACACGTAATTAATCATATCCCTTCTTGGTTTCTCTCTACTCGACACTAGCCGGTACTATCCCCCCTGAACTGTTCTGACACTAATCCTCTAAACAAAGAGATTACGTGATTTGATAGAGATTGGAAATTATGGGCCTAAAGCTGTAACAAATCAAATGTATTTTTTTGCTGTTATAGGCTTAAGCATTTAATTCTGTTCCAGAAATTTGATCTGATGTGTTGTAACATCAACAAGCAACAAAGCAATGAGATACACTAAATTTTCTAATCAAATCACAACCATAAAATATGCTTATAGATACTAAAGACAGTATAAACAAAAACATAAAATATAGAGTAGTAGTTGTGCTTTGTACAGAGAATTATGCAAATCCTTTTGTATTGTTATAGGTAAAATCCCAAAGGTTATGATATAATATGCTACATAACTGTTAAAATTTAGGGAAAAGAAAGAATAATATCAGAATTTGAGTAAAAATTTTTCAGACAAGATACGAAAGATAAGACATCAGCTATATATAGCTGTGTAACATTTAACAGACTGCAACGAATATCTAACCGCCTAAGAACAGAAAACATAACGGGATTGTTACAGACTTTAATAAATTATACAACTGTAAAATCATTACAGAACATACACTACTAACTGTTTAACATAGTAAAATACTACTCTAATAATAACCATTGTATAAAATCATAAAATACCTCAAAATAGATTGCTTTATCAGTAAGAGTAAGTTTGCCAGGCCATGCCATATTATTCTCCCATTTCAGAACAGGCCGCTTACTATTGGAACCAATGCATAAAATTCTCTCCTGAGACAGTTGAGGAAACTCCGGAATTTGATATAATATCTGTTTTTGACGCACTCTACAGTAATATCAGTTCTAGTTCAGCACAAAAAAGTTGTCATACAGAGAATGTTTTGAAGTTCTGAGAGAATTTTAGCTTATTAAGGAAAGAGCATGTCACAGAACAAACCATAAAATGAAAAGTGCAACTAAAAGTATATGATCTCTTTATATTTTATATTTCAACGCCTGACTCAAGCGACTGTACCATGTGTTAATTCTATGAACAGCAAAGATTTTGACCACATATAAAGCATCAGAACTAAAAGTGAACCTTTAATGTAACAGATTTACTTCATAATAGCTTCCATGAACCTTCAATGTAGGAAATTAGAAAATTGAAGAGAAAATATGAGAGGAGTCATCTGAAGCAGTGGCATTATATAAAGAAAGTTCAAAAAAGTGAACAAAAGATGACAGAACTAATCATCCATCATATTATTTTTTATGAAATTATGACAATTCAGAGGATCTTTTCACAAAAAGTCTTAATTCCCTCATCATGAAAAATAGAAATTTCATTCTTTCATGCAGTGCATTAGAAGCATTTGAGATTGGTAAATTGGAAAACCATTAACATCATTTATATTTCATCAACTTGGAAGTAAAAAACACATGTTGCTTTTGTCTTCTAATATCATCACATCATTGACAAAAGGAAGAATGAAACTCACTTGACAAACTCATTAATGTAATTCAGCCATGAGCTCAAAGAAACGCCCTCTTGATTTCCAGCAAGAGCCTTGAAAAGATTGTGCACTGTGGGATGGTCAACCACACCAGAGATTTTAGGAGCAATACGAACAAAAGCCTCCTCAGTGACAAGTTTATTCTGCTAAGCCCACAAAAAATTACATATATGAAGTGATCTCTTAAAATCATAAAGAAAAATGAAAGAATACAATTATGCTGAAGAAAATAGCTAGAAATCCTTGAACAAAAATATCTCCCAACTTCAGTGTTCTGTTATAGAATTCATGAGATTGATGAAATAACTTTTTCCTAGATTATCATTAACAAGATGGAGGACACGTTTTTTGTTGTGCAACAGGGTGGATACTCTACATTTAATAGTGAACTACTTTCCAGTTAGTCATCTCCATCACCCTTAGAAGTTCAAACATTGTGGTACAGTTCAATAGACAAATTAGAGGGAGAATTCCTGACAAAAATGTTATCACTCTTCTCATATCTCCCATATACAATCACCAGCAAATTCAAATCTGGTAGGGCAGCTGAACTACATTAACTAAAGGAAAGAACTGAACCTGTAAAGAAGCCTTCTCTGCACTGCTGGAAAGGTCATCAGTATAAGGATTGTCCCAGGCAAGCATGGTTATGAATATCAACCTCTGGAATGCAGGGTCCTACAGACATGTCCAAAAGCAATAAGCATTGTATTTCCCTTTTGGAAATAAAAGAATAAAGTTTATTCAGCATCACAACATTTGATAATTAAATGGAAAAGTAAAACAAAGAAATCCAGTAAGTTAGGCATCTTCTTTCATTGCTGCTCTTTTTCCTATTCAAATTTCCCAAACAAATAATTTGTTCTAAAGCAATTTTTCAGAAAATTATTTCATGGTATGTGTGTGCTTCTGTTAGGAACTAAAAAGAAAAATAAAAGAAAGATCTGTATGGAATAGGATGAAAAGAACAAGAAATAGGAGAGAAATCTCTTCTTCTCCTTCTCTTTACATCCTAACAGCTTCCGTCTTTTGGAGGGAGGTTGCACAATTCTTTACCACTAGATAGTGGTAGAAAGTGCTGAATTGTCGTTGGTGAAATTGATGACTAGTGACTCCAAAACAATAATGTAAAGATTGCAAAATATTTGACAAAAAGCCCATCCAACAACGGCAGGGCTCAGGTATCAACAACTATTGGTGAGAGTGAGCATTCACATTGAGGTTTTAGGTGCGCGGCAACTGGAGATGTCACAAACATATGCATATGAGACTTGGTATTCTTGAGGTAGACAACCAATCAGCATGGAGCAGCTTGTTCATGCAAAGAAACGAGGATTTAGTGGTCCTCAAACAGTTGGCACAGACTAGAGCAGAAGGGCAGTAAAAATATGGGAAAGAGGAGTGGTATTGATCAGATGAAAAGAAAAATATGCAGCAATATGAAATACAAAACATTATTTTATTCGTTTGAAAATTGTGTTCAGTAAATTAACTTTGAAACATATATAATGAACAAGGAAATAAAGGCTTTCCCCTAATTTAACAATAAAAATAAAATGATAAAACAAAAATACCATATGCATGTCTGATGAAACCATAAGGAACTTTGATAAAAGAAAACAGAAAATGAAATTCAGAACATGGTTTCGAACATATCATAAAAAGAACAATATCTATACCTGGAGGGAAGGATGAATAGCAGAACCATCCCTAGACAAAAATCTAAAGCAGCAATACTCAACCAAATTACGGGCATCATTATATACAGATCCAGGCACTAGCGCTCCAAATATTTTCTGCATTTTCTTCCCAGTCAATCCATTCATCCTGCATATCTTATTTTCAAAAGGTCAAATAATAATTTTTATATCAGTCTGATAGGTATGAAGCAAGCAAGCAATACAAAAAAAGACATGACCCTCATTAATGGTGCTTCAAAGGATTCAATTTTCCATTGAAATTAAATTAAAAAAAGCAAACACATGCCAACTGATTGATACAGCCCTCCCCGTCAAGACCAGAGGTAGGGGTGCTCGATGTTGTAGGTCCACCATTCCTTCCACAGGCCCGTGGGAATTGGGACTTCATTGGACTTGAGAAATAAACATTCAGAATTTCGAATAAGGATAGAAATAATTTGGTTTCTAAGACAGATTTGAGTACAAACATGGTTTCCTTTCCCCCCCAAAAAATCTCCTCCCTTCGAAACACTAGGAATAACAGTCTAACGTCTTAAGTCCCTTTCAGAAGTCTGCAACACTAATATATCACTAGAACTGTGACATCACATCCTATAATTGTCTAATCCAAAATTAATATGAAAATAACTGCCTAATACACAATTATAATAAATCAGATTTTTCCCAATCAGACATTCTATATAATCCAGAAAAGTAATATACACCCTAATATCTCAGTCATAGCTCGCCTCATAGTTATCAAGAACCACACTTCATATTTTTGGATCAAAGAAAAGAATTTAAAAAACTACTGAAATTATCAGAACCAATATATAATATAATCCTTTTAAGGCAAAAGAAAATATACATTATGTAGTGTCCGGTCTTATTGCACTAATTTTTTTCTGTAAGTTTGAGAATAAACAATTTTACCATGCATTCCAATTGCAAAAGTAAAAACATATTTCATAGACCACTTCAGTTATATACTTTGACCTTGAATTTGTTAATTTATAATCTTTTTGATGAATGCACTTCAATTATATACTTTAGTTTAGAATTTCTTAATGTATAATCCCTTTGATGAATGCATTGATCCAATGACCAATAAAATTTTTTCATCCAAGTGTCTAAGTGTCTTCACCTGCTGAATTGTTCAATACAAATTACAGCAGCTAGAGAAAGAACCCCACATGGCGTTCTGCGGTCAATTGTCTGCTCTATCATAAATATGTCTTCCATGAATTGAAATCCAAAATCCTTTTCAGGATCAGGCTTCTTACTTTGACCAGGTTTTGCAAGTGGAAAAGTCACTTCATTCAAAAAATTTTGGGTCCTTGACATCAATACATTCAATCTTTCTTGAATAGAACCTTTGAAAAAGAAATCAAATCAAAGTTTAATTATTAAAATATACAGCCAGAATGAGAGGCACGTGAAAAAATACACTATATAATTCAGAGATGTCATGTTCTTTTAACCTCTTCCTAGTTTCACAAGCTTGAAAACAAAAAGTAAAAGCATGTAATACTGAGAATTGGAAAATAAGCTGATTTATGATGATAATTTAGAATTTTACTAAAAGCTAAAAATACCAATTAATCGCATGCAAACAACTCAGGCACAAGGTTTTCTAATTGCGAAAGGTCAAACTAGCTTTTCAATCCTGAGTCATAATTAGAATTGAATGATAAGATTGAAAAATAACATCAACTATATCATAAGACTATATATCTTGTTCAACAAAATAATTTTAAACTAGAAAGACCTTACATCTCAGTTTGTAAAGCCTCTACTTTGAAAGAATGGAAACCAAACAATGCAATAGCCAATTAGAGTGCATAAATTGAATGAGAAAAATGACAGATAAAGTAGTGGAATAATCAAATAAGATAAGTTCAAAAGTGTAACTTCAATTCCTTTTAATTTCAACAATTTAAACTTATATAACTTTCCAATTAGTTTCATGAAATTTGGTAAAAGAAAAACAATTGTTGAACTGTATGATTCACCAGTTCCTTCATGTACAGTAAGATTGAAAGTCATTTGAGATTCATCTTATGATTCAAATGGATATGAAGCAAGATTGCATCGATAGTAAGATTCAATTTGTGAATGAAGTGTATAAACAACTGAATAGGTGCGTCACTTATGACCATGAATGAGGGAAAAACTATTACCAAAAAATAGTAATTTAAAAATAATTGCAAGTGAATTGAGCACGGTCGGAAACACACATAAAAACACATGTAATCTAATCTAACGAAACTCAAACAAGAAGCTTAAAAAGTGTGATGGCACTTTGAGCATAAGAAGTAAGAAGAGAACATACCAGTACTTATGTCATTTAGCTTCCACTTATCCCCTAAAGACTGTGGCACAAACTTGAAGGGAAACTTTTGCTCTGAGAATATTCTTGTCGAGTATTTGTATGCACAGAAACCTCTGTGGGCAGAAATCATGTATCTGGGTGATGTCCCCAACTGGGTCATCGGAAACTTTGACCCCATCATATATTTTCTTTGATTCCGTGCTCAAGATTCAAACTTTGAGAATCATCCAACAATAAACAGAGGAGTAACAGGTTAAAATAGAAGAGGGTGAGATTTGAGAGAGAAAATAATAGAGATCATCCATTCATGCTTTTGCAGTTCTTCTGATTGCTCTGCTTTTCAATGGTCTTGTTCAGTAAAAATACATATATATTATCATATTATTAATTGTGTCATTGCAAAATTAATAATAAGTATTTCCTTATAAGGTATTTTATTCGGAATCATCACATGTACATTTCCAAATCGAAAATCACATGTACATTTGAAGAGATGATCCTATCCGTTCAAGGTCGAACCGAACAGCGAATAAGATTAGAACGACCAATAAAATATCTTCTGTCATGTATTTTGGAACAATTTATTTTTTCTTAATGTATGTATATATATAATAGAACATAGAAAAAGTACAAGTTTTTATTTAAAAATAGACAAATAAATAGTATTTCCAAGCATAATTTTTATTTTATATTTTTAAAATATTTTACCTAAATGTATGTGTAAATAAGACTTCAGAATGTAAATACATATAAGTTAAATTTAATTTTCATATTTATCTCTGATTAAATTTAAACAGATAACTATCTATGTAGTCCATCAATCTAACCAACATGTAAAATTTGTATTTAAATTAAATTACTTGTTAAGAGAAAGGAATACAAATTTAATTTAAAGTTATATTGTGTTATTCTGTGTGGTGGAGAATTCTGTTATATTGCCAGACTATTTTTCTATCAGCACTGTGAGAATCCATAATAATACATGAGTGTTGACCAGCTTCCAGGCAATATATTAAGTAATTAATTAGGGTGATTAACTTGATTTGGATATAGATTTATTCTATTTGAATTATATTTTTCTTAAACTTTATTTTTAATCCAAGTTAGATCTGATGATTAGGATCAAGTTGATCGAGTTTGACTATAATGGGTGAAGCACTTTTTTACTAATTCCAGTATTCTTGTTAATCCTCCCGTATTCTTGTCTGTTCCTATTTTCTATTTACAACTAATTATTTTTGTTGATCTAACTACTTAAAGTTTAAAATACTTTATATAATCAAATACTCATAAATTATATTTATTAGGTGAAAATGATAGATACGATAATTATTATATTTTATTGTATAAACTCTCCTCTCCATTCACAAAAATTCTCATACAAATTTAAATTATAATAATAATGAAAACATAAAAATAATTTATTATTATTTAAATACATTTTGTTTAATATTTATAACATAACATTAATTTTACACAACTTATATAATTTATTTTAAGATTTTAAGAAAATCAAATAAAATTTTATACAATTTTGTTGACATGGATTATACACAGGACGAATTCTTTCTCTACCTTCGTGATCTCGTCTTTCATCTTCATAGAATTTTGAATTCTAAAAATATTTTTATTGAAATGATAAAAAAATGATATGTATTTTCTTTAAACAGTGTAATTTTATAATTTGTAAATCAGATAAAGTGAGGTTTGGTTTAAAAAAATAATAATGTAAAACCTATAACCTCATCGGTATGAGCACCCGTTAATAAGAACATCTCATCAGCATGGTTAACAAAAATATTAGATGAAACACTATTATCATTTTTGGAAATTGATAATATTAGATGAAACACTACTATCATCTTTGGGAATTGATGTTGTAATGACTTTGGATGTGTAACTAAGGTTTTAGAATTTCACAAAAAAAATGCAAAGAGTCTTCATTTGAAATGTTATTGAAAAATGAGTAGAGAAGTAAATATACACTGCAACAACAGAAGAAACTCTTTATTTTTTTATTAATTGATTTTTATTAATTGTAAATCAGATGATACCAGTTAATCTTTTGAAAAATTATATAAATAGAATCTGGTGTTATCCCATTTATATTCTATTTGAAAATGTAAACCGGATGACATGAATAGAGTACCATCAAAAAATGTAAACATGACGGAGTACCATCCGGTTTATATAACTTTTTATATTGAAAGAGATGGAGGGTTTTGTAATATTAGACTAAGAATATAATAAACTTTTCAAGTATAGTATGGAGATGCAGGAAGAATTCGTCAATATATAATCTTTTATCTCACATATTATCTTACATATATTTTATAAATTTTGCAACACATAAATTAAAATTATATTATGAAATTAAATAATAATAATTTAAATATTTTTAAGATATTAATTGTAATTTTAAAATCTTGTATAATTTGTTAATAATATAAAAAATAGTTAGATAAATAAAGTGTATAGTCACATAATTTAATTAAAATTTATTTTTTAATAATTTTCGTTATTTGTAAAAGATAAGTTAAAATTTAATTTCAAAAAAATTATAAATAATTTTAATGAAAGATTGTTACTTAAAAAATTTGTTATATTGTTACATTATTTAGGTTGACAATTAATCTTAAAAAGCAAATGTTTTGTTACCTTAACAGGAAACAAAGGGTGCTTGATATGATATGAGAGAGAAAGAAGAAGAAGGAAGGATGTAATGTGAGTAAGGCATGGCCTTATCTTCTACCTTATGCTTTTCAACTCTGAACACCACATCTTCACTACCCCATTTCCATGCCCCAAAACTTTCTTCTTCTTCCCACTTCCCAACTACACCCTCCACTACCCATCTCCCTCTCTCTCACAAATGGAGAACAAAGGTTTCATTTTTCCCTTCCTTCTTGAAGAAACGGAAAGATGCCAAGATTATCAAGGAAGAACTCCTTCAGGCCATTGCACCGCTTGATCGAGGGGCCGATGCTACTCTCGAAGACCAGCAAACGGTTGATCAGGTCAATTACATGCCTTTCATATCATGCTTTCTTCATTTCCTAATTTTTTTGGGTCTATTTTTTATGGTTGTTTAACTAGTAGTGCTCCTTACTTTGTCCATAATGTTGTGTTTTTTTTATGATTAATTTTCTCTCAATAGAATTGTGGCCAATTTTTCAACTTTACTTGCATTTTTGTTCTTGATTCGGAGCAAATTTTGCCTAAATAGATTGCTAAGGAACTTGAGGAAGTTAGTCCAATAAAGGAGCCCCTAAAGTCTAGCCTACTGGATGGAAAGTGGGAGCTTATATACACTACATCGCAGTCAATCTTGCAAACCAAGGTAAACAATTTTTTTCCTATAGCTTAAATTCATGTTTATGTTTATATTCAGGTGATAGATCATCTAAATTGGAGCTATTATCAAGCAAAATTAAACTAAACTTAACTAAGTTAAAAGAATAAACAATTTTAGAAAAAACTTACCTGAGCTGGTCTTTTAGTTTAACTTTTTAAAGTTGAATTGTCTTGTCCCTAAACCAAACTGTTTAAACTGAACCGAATGGTAGCTTGTGAAGTTGACAAACATGGAAAATATGCTATAAAATAAGAAGTTTAATGAGAATAGCTCAAACACTGAGTAGTTGAAGCTAGTTGAACAGTTTATAAGCAGTTTGGAGTAGTCCTATGCAATTCACCGGATTTGTTGGCATTTCATCAGTTTAATTTAGTTCTACAACAATTTAATTCAATTCATGCACTTATCCACCCCTACCTAAGATATGGTAGATACTATGATGCAGCTAATGTTTGCAAGCATATTGCAAGTGGTTTCCTTCTTTTCTGTGTTCAAATGTTATTTTTGGAGCAGAGAATCATGTTCACGGAATGCACTTTGGAAAATATAAGACCAATATCTGTTAACATGTATTCAGTCATTCACTAACCATCTAGCATTAGTATCAAAACTAGCTTCTCTATTTTGTACTCATAATGAAGATAGTCCACAATACTGTTCCTATGCAATACTTGACCCATATTTTAACAAGCTTTCACTAAATTCAAAAATATCTATATTACTTTTGTTGTTCCCTTTCATTTTACAATATCAGATAATTCTGTAATAGATTTATAAAAATATTCTCCACCTTGCCATCTACCAATTTTTGCCTGCTTACTTTTTCAATAATGTGATGACAGAGACCAAAGTTGTTGAGATCAGTTGCAAACTATCAAGCAATCAATGTGGATATCCTAAGGGCCCAAAATATGGAATCTTGGCCATTCTTCAACCAGGTAAAACTTGTGAAATTGAGACAAGTGCATTCTCACTTTGACAATCTGTTTAAACAAAAGTTCAATTTGTGCAGGTAACAGCGGATTTAACACCTCTAAATCCAAGAAAAGTGGCTGTAAAATTTGATACTTTCAAAATTGGAGGCATTGTAAGTATTCAGTTCATTCAGAGTCTCACTAGTTATCATTGAAATTTTATTTTAGCTGACATTAGATAAAGAAGGAGTGAGTAAAGTTTTGTGGATTCTGTAAAGGTTTTTATGCAAATTCCATTAATCTAATAAGCTCCAACAAAATCCATACACATTATATTAGTCACAGTTTTGTACCCCTTTAATTTGAGCCTGATTAAGTACCCTAATGAATAAGTGATGTGTATGTATGTTTCTGCCCTGTTGAAATAACAGCTTATGAGCATGATCTATTCCATCACAATGTACACATGCAGATACCTATTAAAGCACCCGGAAGAGCTCGTGGGGAACTGGAAATAACATATTTGGATGAAGAACTGCGGTGAGTTACCATCTAGATTACATGTAGAGAATATTTTAGTTGGATTCATGTTTATTCTTTTTGGAGAAAGATGTCTTTGAACTCATTGGATGACCTTGCATATCTTATATGCTGATACTTCGACACTGTACATAGTAAAATACAATCATTTGATACTGAAATAAATTATTATTTTATTATTATATAATATTTTATTGAATAAAGAAATTGTAAATGGATGTAATTCATGAACAGTAGTGTTAAAAGTATAATTTTCTTATCTGTATTATAATTGTTTTCCTGTCATCTGTATAGATATCAAAAACTCATTGTCATACTTTGTCATAATAATGTAACAGGGTATCAAGAGGCGATAAAGGAAACTTGTTCGTATTGAAAATGGTGGATCCATCTTACAGAGTTCCTGTGTGATGGCATTGTCAGCATTGCAGTGCAACACTTGTGTTCAACCACTTTCTGTGCAAAGATAAAAGCAAGTAGTATGAATATAATCTTAAGCTCTAAATGAGTTCTACACTTTTACCCCTTGAAATTTGTCATATTGTACAATGTGGGAAAATGTATGATTCAAAATAAGTGGTTAACCATGTTTATGGATTTAACTTCTGAAAAAAAAAATGGTTGGTCACTAAAATAAAAAAATCAACCATTAATATTTATCAATACTTTGACTGTATCAGATCCAATATTTATTTAGTATAATGTGATATGCTGACATTCCAATTTTTACAAGAAAAAAAATGTTTGTATCTAATATTTAATAAACATATCTTAAACAAATTTCTTTCTTAAGATATAAGTAAGTTGTTATAAATAAATAGAAAGAAACAAAGAAATAATATTTAATATTTATATTTAACATTTAATAATCATATCCCAAACAAGATTGTCTGTGAAAACATAAGCAGATGTGATAATCAATATGAAGAAAAAAGACACAAAGAAAGAAGAAATGACCATAATAACTCAAATGTAATTTGATTTTGATGGTACATGTTTTGTTTGAACGGTAAGATAAAAGTTTTCCTTCACGGACTGTTTTTATACATCGATCACATTTTACTTCTATTTCTATTCTTCTGATTTCACAATTAATCTCAAAGGTTAACTATTTTAATACAAACAAATTCGTCTATATATATTTTTAGCAATATTATTTAAACTAAAATCTATATTTACTTTATTTTAAAATTTACTACTATTAATTTAAAATATTTTTTCATTTTTCTTTGATAAATATTCAACTCATACACTTCTCCATCTCCACTAAAAGAAATTCTCAGTAATTTTGCTTGTAATCAGTTGATTCAAACCAAAAGAAAGTCGTAAAAAGGATAGTAAAAAATTAAAATTATGATTACATCATACACAAACAAAATTGTATATCATATTTATTAAAATTATTAAGTCTTTTATAGATATACTCCTATTCTTATACATATTTAATTAACGTATTTATTAGTATACCCTCCTCCAACTGGATTTGTTTGAACGGTCAAAAGAATTTGAAATAGCTAAACGAAAAAGCGGGATAATTTTCGTTCCACCCTCCTCTTCCCCAATTTTTTAGCTTATAAGGCATCACAACATCATATGTTTCGACACATTTCCCAAACCCTCAAATCTCTCTCTTTCCGCATACCCAAAAGGGACACTCTGCTCCCCAGCTCAGATCTTCATTCTCTCTTTCAATTTCTCACTCTGTAAGCTCTTTCTTAGACCCCTTTCTGTTTCTATATTTCTCAATTAACAAAACTTGTTATTTTTGAGTTTGGTGTAATACTAGTTCTACACATTTGCATATGAATCACTTCTTTCAATCAATTTCTAAGATTTGGTATTAGTCCTCTGTCTGTAATTATGACACAATGTTAAAATCTCATCTGGGACCTCTCTGTTATGTTGTGCATTGCTTCAGAAGTAGAATTCAGATAACCCGTGAATATAATTCATATATAACCGGTGTTCAATTCTGTTGCTAATAAAAAATTGGTTTTAGAGTTTTCAAAAGAGAAAGATTTAGCTCATAGGGGTTGTGTTGTGAGTTCTAACAATGTAAATGATTGAACTGGATCGTGGAATTGTGAGACTAAAATAATTATGAGAGTCTTTATCTTTTTCAACTTTATTATGTGTTCATGTTGCTGTTTGGAAAGATGTTTTTAATCTGTCAATTGACAATCATCTATTTTGGTTTTTTTCTGTTGTCCTCAGCCATGGAATCTCTCCCCGATGCCATTATTCAATACATCTTGTCACATATGTTTAATGCTCGAGATGTGGCGTGTTGCAACTGTGTTTCTAAGCGATGGAAGGAGTCTATGGTTTACAACAAAAGTCTCTACTTCCCTCGCATCGCGTTTGAAAACCTTTCGGATGGTCAGAGTCCGGAAAAGGTTGTGAGGAGAATGGTATCGAGAGTTGTGCAACTAGAGGAGCTGATTGTATACAGCCCCTTCTCCCCTTCTGGCCTTGCTTCATGGCTATCACTAGCTGGTCCATCTCTTTTGCAGCTTGAGCTTCGACTGGACAACCTTGCTGAATGCTTTCCCTCCCGAGAAAGCCCTTCAAAATTGGATTGCATTGGCGCAGCAAGGAATTTGAAATGTCTCAAACTCTGGGGTGTCTTGATGAAACGTTCCCCCAAATGGGACGTTTTTGAAAATCTTAGGACCCTTGAAATAACTGGTACAAGATTGGAGGAACCTGCATTGACTGCGCTGCTTCAGGCATGCCCATATCTGAGAAGGTTTCTACTGCTTGGATGTGAAGGGGTTAGATCAATCTCAATTGAACTTCCCTATTTGGAGCAGTGTAAGCTGGATTTCTATGGTATGGGGAACTGTTCACTTACACTAACCTCATCCAAAATTGAATCTCTTGAGGTACAAGGCTGTAGTTGGATTACGGTTCCTGAAGCCCAAAATTTGAAGAAACTTTCAATATCCAATAGTGCAGGTAATTGAATGTTAGAGTCGTTCTTATACTTTCCTTTTATTGGCCTTTTTTGTTCCCAAGTAAACTAGAAAAGTATTGTCTTTTTGGTTTAGTAGGCCTAATGTTCTCTCCTCTTTTCATGTTAATTGCTTCCAGGGAGAATATACATGGTTGAGTTTGGAAGCCTTCCAGCTCTGGAGTTCCTGTCTTTGAGGGGAGTTCAGTGGTGCTGGGATGCAGTATGCAAAATGCTGAACTGGGCAAGAGAGGTAAAGCATCTTTATATGAAGGTGGAATTCAGTGGGGACTTCGAGGCTCTTCAACCCTTTCCCGAGATTGATTTTGTTGATTTTTTCAACAGCCATCCCCAGCTGCGCAAATTTGACATCCATGGAGCCATGTTTGCAGCACTGTGTCAGAGAAACAGTCTGAAACATGTAAATTTATAATGACATTTTTTATATTATAAATCTGATTAAGGTTTGTTCTGTCAAATCTTATCTAATAAATGTTCATCTGCAGGTGGATCCGGGATTTTTAATTCCATGCTTGGAAGAGGTTGTAGTCACAGTGAGATCACCATTAAATGCTGAACAAAAAATGAGCACTCTTGAGTCCATGTTGAAGTATGGCAAAAATCTAAGGACCATGGTTATCAAGATTCTTCAGATGAAGAGCTCTCATAGCAGTGCTGATGATTTTTTTGATGAGATTTGCCGGTTTAGATACATGAACCATAGGATAGTTCGAATAGAATAAAGATCAGACAAGGTCGTTATTTCTTTATGCTTTTTTAATTGTGCTAGTTTCCAGTTTCAGACGAACTGCGGAGTTGATGTCTCAATTTTGAGGAGCTTATGGTTTTAATTGCATTTTAAAATTGATAACCTCCCAGTTTGGGCAGTAAATGCTTTACCAGTTTTCCCATGATTACCAATAGTACAAGATAATGCCACTACCATATTTGCCTCCAAGATAAGCTCAATTGAAATTTGATGCAATTCATTTGATGTTATGGTTATGGTTGATTGGTATGATGCTGCACCATTAAAAGATTTACATATTTGTTATGATGATGATTAAATTATTTATGATTTACATTCAATAATATGTAATCCATCAGTAATCCCATCATTAAATTATTTATGATTAAAGTATTGGTTGGACCATCAGTAATCCATGGTCCAACCAATCCATGCTCCAACCAATACTGTATTGGTGAAAAAAAAAATGTTTTGGGCATCATCGATCGCAGTTAATCTTTCCCAGAGAAAGTAATTAATAAATTATAGTATTATTTTATATAAATTTTTCAACAACTTCTACAAAAGATAAAGTCAAAATAATCTTTCCATGATTTAGTTTTCTAACCGTATTTTTTGCTAAGTTGAAGTTAACCTTTACTCAGTTTTTAAAAGTTCTCTTTAACATTTTCACAAACACGTACAATTTATAAAGCATTTTTTTTAAGTTTAGAACAAAATGTTTACTTCAATTGAGAACTTCTCAGTAATTAATACTGCTTCCTACATTTGAAGTTAACATATTAAGATGTGATTTTACTCATTTGAGTCGTGTCTCCAAACATGCTACAAATTAATTCAAACCAGACAAAGCAAATTTCTGTGGATAAGGAAATGGAAACAGTGCAAGAATTTCACTACTTGTGAAAAGAAGCAAAGCTCATAAAAATGTCATAGTTACAGAAAATTCCTTCTTTAAAACAAAATCAAAAAGTGTAGCACCATCTAAATAAGCTTTTTCTTGTGGAAGTATCGCTTCAAATGCCACAACTGCAAAACTGAAACTGCAATGCAGACACCTAGGGACAAAAAGCTAAACCACACCACTCTGGCATTTGTTGATTCACTCACGTTCCTCATCTCTGCTTCCCTGAGTAAATTTCAAAAAACACAAACAGAACAAATATGATACATCAGAAAAAGTTAAAACTTTTGCAACAAATTTATTCTGCAACAAATAAAAGTTACCTGCCCCTCAGATACATCAAATTCTCGTGGATAGACTCCACTGATCCTTCTAGCTTTTTCAACTCGAGCTCCACTCCCTAGCCATCAATGTGAAATCAAATACATAAATATTTGACTAAAATCATATTAGTATTTCCAACAAGCTCTTTCAACTCCTAGTGAAATCAAATATGCACTAGAGGTAGTATTTCTGCTCCGTGTACAACCAAAACCATTAAAGTAAAAAGTTGTAGATGAATTATGGTAAAATATGAATGAAATTTTTACCTCAATCTTCTCTCTTTTAGCAACCGAATCCCAATCCTTGGCTGCAATTCCAGTTTTCCAATCGAGGTCCACAATAACTTCTCCACCTCGATCATTACGATTCACCCAGAAGCATGCAAGGTACAGTCCACTCTCTCGAGATGTAAAAGCGAAATTACCCAACGGTACGCCATCCATATAATGAAGCTCGTTTCCATATGGTGATGACACCTGAACATTACACATTACTATGCCAAATATCCTTCAACCAAACATGGCTAAATAATCGCTATAATTCATCATTTCATGTAATCAAAACATAGATATCTGCAGAATTTCTGTAAAGGTAATGCTAAATGAACCTTTACATAATATATACCTAATTGACGATACAGGGACACTTGCACACTCATTTACACACTTTCTTTTTCTCAATCTCTTTCTTGTCATATTATATTACTTATTACAACTATATTTCTCTGTCTCTTCCCCTTTGATGATGTAAACAAGGCGTGCATGAATCATATTTCTTATTTGAAACCGTCAAATAGTTGAGATCACGATCTTACGCGTAAGTTATTTATTTAGCGCAGCAATTAGCAGACATTAAAAAGAGCAATGCAGATACGATAGAAAATCATGCATGGGTTCAGGTTAGAACAGTGGAAACAACAATGAGGGTCTCGAAAGAAGGCAGAAGAAAATTAAATTTGGAGAGCGACCCGGGAAATAAAGAGGAAAAGGGTGTGCGAAAAACGTTACCTTGGTGGAAATGGTGGCGTTGGGGGAATCACTGTTCCCAGTGGCGACGACAGCGTAATGGACCAAAACGACGACGTTGCTGTGGATTTCTTCGGAAACGCACTTGCTGCCGGAGGGTGGTATCGTTAGCCATAATGCGCGAGAGGTGGAGAAGAAGAAGAAGAAGAATAAGAAGAGAAGTGGCAGCAACATTGACATGATAATATCTCTGTGCTATGTGAAACCAATGTCTGTGTGTGATGGATCTGGTTTTTGTTTGAGGAGCAAAGTTTCTTCTGATGTGACCAACAACGTTGTAACATGTAACATCTGTAACTACCTCTTGGCTTGTCTTTTTTCTCCCACAAATCTTCTTTTTTTAGCTATTCTCTTATCATTGTTTATTAATCTTTCTTTGCTTTTTTCATTCAAATAACTTTTTTTTTTTAATTTCAAAACATCAACTACTTAAGATTTTTAAATACGTATAAAAAATATTTAATTCATACGACTTTTGACTAATTTATCTTCACTATTATTTATAATTTTCTATAGTATTTCTGATTCCTAGATTTATACTCTTTCACAACGAAAACTAACGTTTTACTAGGAGTATTTTGTAAATATCAAAGGCTGTTATTACTCAACTAAAAAACTATCTTAATTAATCAACAACGTATAAGAGTATACTTTAAAGCGAAATACACAAATACATACTAAAATTCTAAAACAACCAAATTTTAAATAAAATAAAATACTAAATTTTGAAACGGAGAAAGTTGCTTGTAACTTCTTCCTATATCTTCTCTGGTCTCAAATAATGAGTAATGAAACCATTTTAATTAATCCCCGATAAACCTGATTGACTGTAGAAAAAAATATATAAATAAAAATTTAGATTTTACAGTTCGAACTATATCAAACTTTATTTTTATATAACTATTACATTTTTATCAAATTATTATAGTAACTTTAAATGTTAATTTTATTCTAGAAAGTTAATTTGAGTCCTTGTTCATCTTTTGTAAAATGAGATAAGTGTATTTTGCTCTCACTCCCAGAACTTTTTCTTTCTTAAATTAGGATACCAGTTTCTTTTGCCTATTTTTTTTTTTTTTTTTTACCAAAAGATTGCATACATATTTCTTGAAAAGGTTACGCTTAATTTTAATACAACTATACACTTTCAAAAATAGAATAAAAAAGCTGATAATAATTTTGTTTTATATTTTAATTGTAGATAACTTTGTTCTCTTTTAATTAATTACATCACCCGTCGATTGTAGTTTCTTTAATATATAATCAATTTTTTTTCGCTGTAAATATTGTTCGATAATTAACGGAAACGTATAATGATATATAATATTTTTTGTAAGAAAAAAAAATCTATACTTTTTATTACCAAAAATAACTAATGAGTTACATTTTCACTTAATTAAATGATCTTATTTATAAAGTAATTAACTACACCGTGATTTGTAATTTTATAAATTGAATAGTTAAAAATAAAAAGCCATTAATTGCATAAAACGCAAGCAAATTTTGTACTTTATTTTATATATATATCCAAAATAAAAAGCCATTAATATTTTCAATTTTATTTTTTATAATTATAATCACTAGCGAAAATATAAATGTTATCCAATACGTGTGTATATTTTCTATCATAATAAAAAATAAAAAAATATAATTGGAAATTTTAATTATTAAAATAAATGTCAATGAAACATTAATGATAAATTAATTCAAAAAATCTCCGTAGTACAAAAATAAATTTCCTTTATTAATTATCATCAATACAATAGTTATCACAATAAAAAAAGTAACAAACGTTAAATATAAAATTGTAAGAAAGCATATATAAAAACAATTATAAAATAATATCGTTTATTAATTAACATAATTATGCATTAGCAACATTTCCGATCTTCAACCACTTTAAAAATGCTGACAGTGAATCTATTCCTACAAAATGAAAAAGTTATTTGATGTCTATAGCTACCAACATAGTGGGGACTATAGGAAATTAAAAGTGAAATATATACATAAACAAATTATTATTAATTATTATATTAACAATTAAAAAAACAGTTACGTGATCAGTTTTTTCCTTATCTAATTTTCTATATACTAACTGTTGTTTTCTTTACTTTTCTCCAATTAATTACATATGTGTCATTTTCCCAGTACAATACCAATAACATAATACTCAATTACTATTTAAAAGAATAGTATATAAATAATTACAATAATTTTTTTTCTTAAATTCATTTTATAATTCTAATTTTAGTCTTAGAATAAACTTTATGGACAATAATGATTAAAATATATATTTTAAATACATCCCATTCATCAATTCAATTACCAAAAGTCAGAAATAGTATTCCATCTCTAAGCAGAACTTTTTTGGCATCCTTAATTAATTGTATCTTTTTGCTTGAAAATTAGCTGTACCAAACCAACCTTAACATTTTGGCAAACTGACACATGAAGCTGTAGTTGGTACTTTGAAGAAAAAAGCATGATGTATCAAACAGCATTGCTTATTTCAGACCATTTTTTCATACTCAACACTTATGAACTTTTAGTGCATTATTTAGGATAAGGATCCAAAAAGTCCAAAATCAATCCATACCTAGAAATAATTAGACATCAAAATGTCAATGCAATGGTCCCACCCTCCTCCTATGATTGATTCAAACCTTTTCTCAGTAATAGAAAAGGAAGGAAGAAACTCAACGGTTACATTCCAAATCCTTTTCATGTAAATTTTTTTTACCATCACATGCTGTAGTGAAGCTAATCCAAGGTGGGTTTGGAACCACATATTCATGGGCAAAATTCTGACCCTAAAAGTTCAAACTTTTATATGCTAGAATTTTGTAAGATATTCCCCCACCCACTTTCTTCTTGCACTAAACACACTACACAGTTGGATCTGCTTCTTCTACCCACTAGGAAAAATGGAAGCTTTACTTTCCCAATTCACCTTCCTCTCAGATCAGGCCCTTCAAGACAAGAACTTTGACCCTTCCACAATTGAAGATCTGATGAAGCTGTTCGAGATTGAGTCCTACAAGGCATGGGCAGCTGCAGAACTTGAGCAAGAGAGAGAGGTGGAGGAAGCAGAAGCTGGCATGCAAGAAGCTGAGGAGTACCTTGACTCGGTGATGGAGAGTGCCATGGATGAGTTTAGACGCTTTGAAGAAGAGTTAGAGAAGATGGCAAATGATGAAATGGAAAGCCTGGTTCACACTGCTGAGAGAGCAAGAAAAATGGGAAATTTGATGGAAAAAGGTGCTTCTATTGCTTCCAAGAAGTACATTGAAGCTGCACTCAATTCAGCCACTGCTTCCATGAAATCAGCTTGGAAAGGTCTCTCTTCTGGAAAAGTTCATCCTTCTTAATATATATATATATATATATCCAATACCCCTTTTACTGATTCTATTTGCATTCAGTTCAGGTTAAACCTGCCAATAAATATACTTCAAATCCCTTTACTCTTTGTTGTTATTTTCACTTTTTAGTTACATTGCTGCTTTGGAAAAGTTTGGAAAAGTAGAAACTTAATTAGATCAGAATTGTACCAATTGAGATGCTGAGGAACATTCAGCCAAAAGTGTAAACAAAAAACATGTTCAATGTTGTTGATAAGGTAAAATCCTTGGTTTGAGTGCATCTATCTGTGTATGTAACAATACAAGGCTCATGATTCAAGCAGCTTAATTGATGCTCATGATTCTTGAGAGTGGATATATTGCTGCTCTGATCTCAATTCCTGGACTAATTTAGTGGACAAATATTTCCAATTTCTCACTTCTTTTGGGCGTTTCCTGCAGATTAAATTGTTGTTTTCCCCTCTGAATCTTCCAGATTTAAAGGGTCTTCTTAGGCATGAAGATGAATCTTTCTTGTTTTCAGATTTTGCAAATGTGTAGTTGCATAGTCCTACCCCAGTTCAACCTTTCTCAATGAAATCTAGAGTTCAAACAACTTCATTTAGTGTACATAGATATTAAACTTTGGCATTTGGCTAACGAACTGAGTAGTTACAAGCTCTTTACCACATCATTTTGGAGATCTGTGGAATTGTTAGTGGCATATAGAACCAGTGAGAGTTCTATATTACAGTGTATATGTTCTTGTTTCAAGATTTTAGTATCCTTCAAGGGATTTTTCTTGTTGCCATTTATTTTGGAATCTTTTGAGTTGGGGAGTTCCTTGATACACTTTGATGCCACAACTGGTGTTTTTGTCATCCATATTGTAAGTAATCAACAATGAATAACAATATTTTCTTATAATTATTAATTGATTATTTATTATAAACCAATTATTTTGGTTAGTTATTTTTTTTTCTTAATTATGTTTTAAGTTTTTTTTTTATAAATTTAGATAATTTTAATTGAGTTTTATCAAAAATTTTGATTTTGTGGCGTGTCTTTTGATTTTTAAGGGATAATGTAGTTGGTTGTTATCTGGTATCCATCTAAGTCTAATTTACGAAAAATCGAACCACATATATTTGGTTAAAAAAATATAAAAATTTTAGATACTTGATAAAATAATTTTTTTGAGGAAATTTAATTAAAAGAAATCAAATTTATGGGAGTAAAAGTTTAATTAAATTTGTTTATTAACTATAACAATATTTGTTTATTTTAACTGTAAAATATTGAAGAAATTAATGAATAATTAAATCTATCTTAACTGCAAGGAAGAATTTGAGTGGATTCCAAAGTCGATAGTATCAGTATATCAATTTCATATATTAAAGACTAACAATCATAAATCACGTCATTTTAGATTTTATTTGATGGATAGATGTGGCCATATATAAATATATATGTATAATAAGTTTGTTATTTTTTTATGACACTATCTTTATACTAAAGATGGATTTTCATTAGTTGATGATAAAAGCGAACTTTTACAATATTACACACATGACATTCATAATTTAATAGTTACCTAATTTTTGAACTCATTATGATTGCATTAAAATTCCCTTAATAAAAAAAAAAACTAATCAACATAAAAAGAGTGCGAGAAGTGAGAATTTAATATAACTTGATTCTTTCCTTTTATTATAACCAGGGAAAACACATGCTCATATGTTTCCATATTTTATTCTATTGAAAACATCTTAATTTTGAAAATATATATAATTCTGTAAAGATAATATTTAATTTTAAAAAATATATTATTTTATAAAAATAATATTAAAATACATATGTGATTTTGGAAAATTGTTTAATTAATTATTTTATTAAATAAAAATAATTTTTATTTCTTAAAGAATAAACTTGTTTAACTAAAATATTATATAAAAAATAATTGTATAAATATATATTTAGAAGATATAGATAACATGTTAGTTTTCATGGGTAAAAAATATATGATTATGAGATCAACAACTATAAATTGGTATTGGGCTCCTAACTGAATAAAAGCCCAAACAATCTCCATTCGACCCGTTTTTGTTTCAACCAAAAACTATTTTAGTGCCTTTTTTTTTTTCTAGTGTGACACATTAATTTAAAGTTGAAAAAGAAATAATAAATAAAAAAAAAAGTTGGTCCACGTTTCTTCTTCTTCCTCTCTCTTCCTTGTCTCCTTCACCGTGCATTAGGGTTTGCACTTTTGCAGAGTTTCAATTTACTCTCATTGCACATGCCCATTCCTCCCTAATTCTGTTTTCGTAACTCGAAAAATCCTTCTCTTGTTCTTCTCTGAGAACTGATTTTGAAGATTCCCCATATATTTTTCAGGTTGGATTTTTTTCTATTTCAAATTCATGCTTCTTTACATTTTAATTGGTATAGGACTGATCCATGGAGCGGTAATCTCGCTCTAACTTTCAATTTTATGCATTCAAATATAATCCAATAATTAATTATTTCAAGTTTTCGTTTTGACGTCAATTAACAACTTCATAACCAGTTTGATGCACTTAAAAATGATTATTATCTTATCTGATCCATAGATATTACTTTGCAGGGAAAAAAACAAATTTACGCCACTTGCTTTTCTCTTTCCAATCTAATCTTGAGTGAAAAAAATATATAAATATCTGAAGCTTATTGGGGATCAGGTATTAAGATATGCCTCGAGATTTGTCGCGATCCCGATCGCCTCCGTATAGGCGGAGGCATTCACCATCTCCGGTGGGACACAGGTCTAGCAGGAGGAGCCGGAGAGACAGAAGCCGATCTCCCTATTCATCCTACTCCTACAGCAGGTGACCCCGTTTGTATGTTTATTTATTTTTTCATTATATATTTTGTGTTGAGTTCTGATGAATTGGGGATTCGTGTTTTACAAAAAAAAAATGTGTTGAACCTCTTACTTCTCAATACTTTGTTGCTGACTATTCTCTTTTATATTGTAATTGTAAACTGTACTGTGTTGCATGGTAGATTTTCTTTCAGGTTTGTGCTCTATGGACGTACTGAGGACGTTATGCAATTATAATACTTTCTATTTTCTATATTAGAAAATAGGAACTTGAACCTGAGAATATGACATGGGTTGGTTATTGATTTGGGTTATAACTTATGTGTAAAATTGTATTTCAGTAAACTTTTTTCCGTTTCAGTTAGTTGTCAATAATCACAAAAAAGTAAAGTCTTTATTCAAGTATTTGTTGAGAACTGACTATTTTTTTGTTTGAAGAAATGAACATAACATGTCAGGATTACTGAGCTATGGTATTTTAATGACCAAAATAAGTAGTTCGAAGTTGAACCCTATGGCCGTTTATGCTGGTTATTTAAATTCAATATCTACTTGGTATTTTTGTATCATTCACCTTCCTTTTTGTATATGCTCAAGTGGACAAGAATGGGCAGTTCGATATTTTTTATTCTTTTGCTTTGTTCACTTTTTCTGTTGAGCTCCTTGATAATGAGATACATACTGTTTTTGCTGGATGATTAATATTTTTAGTATTCAAATATTTTATGACAACCTTGTCATTAGTGTCTGGCGATGTTGTTGCTGACTCTGTTAGACATTCTATTGAGTTTCTTCCTTTTGCGGGATTTTTCTTTTTATAAGCAAAGGTGGAAACTCGGCAAAATATAATGCATATAGGGCATAATATAGAGAGCAAGATAGGATATGCTATTTATAACAAAATAAAAAAGATCAGTTCCTTCATGGGAAGTGAGGGACATGAACAGGTGGTGGGTGCTGATGGGGTGTTTTTTCATTGCTCGATTGTGACATTTGCTTCTTCATGTGGTAAAAGATGGAGCACACAATGGTTATTCTTAGCAATTTCTGAGGTAACTGTACATGTTTTGTATTTAGTGTGCTAGATGGTGGGCGGCATTTATAATCTCCAAAGATAGTTGTTTAGTTGCTGAAGTTCATTGCTTATAATCACATGTCGTCGTACAGGCGAAAAAGTCGTTCTATTTCTCCAAGAAGTTACAGAAGCCCTTCTACAACTCCAAGACGTCGTCGAAGCCGATCTCCATCTGCTAAACGACACAGAAGACATAGAAGTAGGAGTTCCTCATTTTCTCCTGCTCGTAAATCTTCCAGTCCAAGTCTTGGGTCACTAGAGCACAGAACTGCAACTGAAAAACAAAAGAAAGAAGAAGAGAAGAAAAGGTAGATTAAAGGCTAATAATTATTTTCTAACTCTACCTTTTTCTTCACTTTTCTTATGCATTAAGATGATAGTCGGTGCTTCTGGTTTATGGTGAAAATTTCTGGTTTTTGTGCTTAACTTATAATGTACTGCTAGAACTTTGGAACACTAATGCTATTAAATGTCCATCTCTCTCATATGAAAAAAGGTGCATAATATCAATAACACACAGACTGCCTGGAAAATTAGGCAAGGAAGGTTATTGTGGTAAAATTGTAATTCTTTTTCTAATATTTTGGTGAATAGTTCTACTCTCAAATGTTCCATTTGCCTTGTGTCTATTTCAAATATTCCCTTACTCTACTTTCTGGTATGTTAATGGTGTTCTGCTCTTTGTTTATATTTTACTAAATCTCTTGTTGTGTAAAACATGTTGGATTATTAGTTATATTACGAGACAGTTGCATTTGGGAAGACAAAATTTTCTTTGGTTTTGCCATTATGTTATCTTCTGGCTAAAGACTATGGTGCTATTAAATTTTTAGCCTTGCCCCTGTTTCCTCACTCTCCCTCAACCTGCTTCTTTCCTAAGCTGCTAGCCTTCAAAGTGATCTTAATTAGTGCTTCTGCTGTCTGCAAAGAAAAGAAGCATAAAATAGTAGAACATTACATCTTTTTCTTCCATTTCATTTCCTGTGAGGCAGAACTTATCTCTGTCTATTTAATTAGTTCAATTACTGTTATTTGCCCTGGTCTTTACCAGAAATCTGTTGTTGGGTGGTGGGGGTTGAAAACCTCCCACATCCTGATTTCTCGGATTCCCTTGGGTCTACTATGGCCTCCCTAAAAGGTTAAAAAGATAAAGAAACTCAACTTTAATGATTGTTACTTTCTGCTTATTGGTCACATTTTCTTGCAGTCCTATGAAACTGAAATTCTATATCCTAATTGTTGAGCAAGTTTCTTCATCCTTGTGTAATATTGAATCATAGCTATGTCATTTGATTATGCATTTCTTCAAGTGGGATAAGACTTTTGTTTAACATTTTCAGTGTTAAGTTTCTGATATATGTTCTTATTTATTTGTCCATAAAAGTTTTTACATCATTTATCCCATCTTTTGGATGTTGCCATGATGTGGTGCTTATTTGTTTAGGGCTTGAGGGTTAGAATATTTAATCACATATTTCTTGAGTTATATAATTAAATTATTTAATCTTCTGAACACTCTACTTTCTCTCTGCACTGGTGATGCACCAATTTTAAGACTGGATGCCCTAGTAATCATTACACTGTCTGTTTGGCTCACTTCTGGCTCCGTTGGATTTATGGACTTGTTTCTATAGTATCACTTGCTCAAAAAGATAGACCTGATCCTGTGACCCACCTCAAAGGGTCTAGTCATCAGGTTTATGGACTAGAACATCTTTAATTTTGGTTAGGCGGATCCTTTAGATGCAACGTTCATCCCCTTATTACATTCTGTTATAATTTAGACAGGATAATTAATAGTGTAAATCTCTGGCTAGACGGAGTAAATATTAATTTCAATGGGGTGAACATATGGTTTTTTATTGTTTTGATTCTTCTGGCACTTAACTAACAAAAGAACTTGACCTATCTTCTACAATTAACTTGTCAAAGATATTTAGTGTAAAAATTCTAGTATTTCCATGACTAGCTTAAAACTGCAGCATGTTACTTGAATTTCTTCTTCACAGGCTTGTCTGAAGCAAGGTACTGCTATAATTGGACTTGTTATGTTTGATGATCAAATTGGCTGCCTCATTTATCTACTGTTCACCAGTTTTGAAACTCATTTGTTTGGATCAGGATTCAATAGAGGTATGCCTTAAAAGCATAACCATTTATTAGTGCCATTGTCATCATGGAGGTTAGTTTGCCGTTGATTGTGGTTTTCTATTAAGTAGTTTTAGGAAAGGGTAAAAAGAAAAAGGGGAGAAAAAATGAAGCAGACATGTCCACTGTCCAGTTTCTATGTTAGTTGCCTATTATGAATAAGATTTGAGTCCACTTATTTGGCATTTCCGCCTGGTCCGGAGGTCATTTTCCCGCTTGACATTTTTTTTATGTTTTCACAGGCGTCAACTTGAAGCAGAGTTGAAATTAATAGAAGAAGAGACTGCCAAGAGAGTTGAAGAAGCAATTAGAAGGAGAGTGGAAGAAAGCTTGAATTCTGAGGAGGTTCAGGTGGAGATTCAGAGGCGGTTGGAAGAGGGACGGAAGAGACTTAATGATGAAGTTGCAGCTCAGCTTGAAAAAGAAAAAGAAGCTGCTATTATTGAGGCTAAACTGAAGGAGGTATGTTCAAATCACTTTATACTCCAATTCACTTTATATCTGTCAGACTAAGATGTATTTGCACTTCCAGTTTCTGGTTGTGCAGTGCACTTTAGCATGCGGGTATACTTTTTTTCCTTGGATTAAGCCCGAAACCATTGGGAAACATTTTAACATACTAGATTGTTTATATTGGTATGGTGCAGGAACAAGCTATTAAGGAGAAAAAAGATCTTGAAAGGATGCTGGAGGAGAACCGGAGGAAAGTGGAAGAAGCTCAGAGAAGGGAAGCTTTAGAGCAGCAAAGAAGAGAGGAGGAACGATATAAAGAGCTGGAAGAGATGCAAAGACAGAAGGAAGAAGCGATGCGAAGGAAGAAACAGGAGGAGGAGCAAGAACGTTTAAACCAAATAAAGTTGTTGGGTAAAAACAAATCTCGACCAAAATTGTCATTTGCCCTTGGATCCAAATGACCGTTGGGAAAACCTTTGTATTTTGATTTGATACGAAGTGTGTTTGGGCTTAATTCCCTATTCGTGTCTGTAATTTAAGGAAATTAGACAGCCTCCTCAGCTGTATTATGATGACAGCGCTGTTCATTTTGGCAGTTGGGAATGAATGACATTTCATTGTTTATCATTGAAACTTAAATTCTCCCTCTATGCGTCCATGGTTATCATATTTTCGCCATATATAAAACATCACACACTTTCTTGAGTAGCAGTGACTTACTGTGATTTTCATTATTACATTATAGTGAGGGTTGACCTGATGGGAAAGAAAGAGGGACAAAATTTGATGGCAATAACTCCTTCCACCTCCACCTTTCTCTTGCCTTGCTTCCTTCTCTCAGTGGCATACTTAGCTGTTCATGCGTCTCATCTTCAACCCTTTCTCCTACTGACATCTCCATTAATGAATAAGTTGTATAAGAGAAAAATAAAGCAAAGAAGCTTATGTTATAATTTTTGTATTATAGAAGATTATACCGTTCAAAATATATTGAAAGTTTTAGATATTTTAGTATGGGTTGCACGAAGAAACTATGAAGGTGCAAAAAGAAATGGCCACCAGAATATTATAATTGGTCTTTATTCAATTCGTATCTACTTCATATGCCTTCTTCCTGCACTTCTATGGTCTTATTCTATGGTCTTATCCTGCACCTCCATGGTAATTGTAAAATGACGGAAAAGTCCTTAGGTTAATTTAATATACCCTACACTGCACAGTCCATTCACGTGCCTTCCCTACTAATTGTATTTTTCGTCATGCAGTTCTCCTCCTTCATCATCTTTATTCATGCTTTTCTACTCTACTTTTATCACCATTCCTATGCACTGCACAAATTTTAAATACGTGTTGGATTATAGAATCCGGAAATCAATTGTTTCAGAAATCAAAAAGTTTGTCTTAGTCTTTTCACAGTCACTCCAACCTCCGTCAACATTCTCCCATTATCACCAAACATCACCACAACACAAACAACAATCATATATAAACTGTGTTTCTTAGAATGCAAGTATAAACATAATTTTTTTATCTTTAGTTTTTTTTTTTTTTTCATTTCA
>Ga0209700_101294_pt1 | contig 51286 bp, 26 predicted proteins | sample SiratroredBW_FD_187528 | JGI IMG/M metagenome (GOLD analysis project Ga0209700, IMG submission 187528) | Root nodule microbial communities of legume samples collected from California, USA - Siratro red BW (SPAdes) (version 2) | ecosystem: Host-associated > Plants > Roots > Nodule | place: USA...
TAATGTTAAATATGTTTTTTTTTAAATAATTTTTTCGTCAATATTTGTAAGGTTAAAATAGTAATTTTCATACTTGGTGACAATTTATATACTCCATTCAATCAGAAAATCTTAAATTGTTAAACTGTCTTATCAAATAAAATATTCAAAAAATTAAACAATTTGTCAATGTATTGAAATTTCTGGATTTACAAATTTATCATTCCATATACATCTTTATATATTAACTATTTTTAACGAAGTATCATTAGAATATTTTTATTGGCAATTAGGATTTAAATAGGATGCTGGGAGTGAAAAGAGCACCCTTTCTCTTGTATCTCACTTTAGATTTCTTAAGCTTGTTGCAAGGTACTTCTGTTGTGCTTAGGTTGAGTTCTTCTGAAGACAATATTGAAAATATAACTTCTCTTAAGGAAAAAGTATTAACTTGATCTTAAGAAGTAAGTTGGTCATCTGACAAACTTAAAAGTTTACCATGCATAGATAATGGACCATGGAACTTGAGGTTCATGATACTCATTGAAAGAGGGAACATTTATTTTTCTGGTATAGATAATTCATTCCTCTTGATTTAAGCCACTCATACACAAATGATAAGAAAAAAGATTGATGGTTATTAGTATATGTCATAATGCCAGCGCATATATTGTATGAACACAACTGAATTAATCTCAGCCTCCTTTTTTCTTCTCGGATAAGTACATACATAGATATAGTGTTTTCATTATATCATCATGCAGAACAGCCTAATAGAAGACAAAATAACATGAAATACAGTGGAATTGTGGAAAGCATGAAGAAGAAAATGATTTGAGAATTCAATGGCTGCCTTGCTCAATATGTGTATATATGGCAGGTTCGGTTCCTAAGCTTTTGCAGCTACTGCTGTCTCAGCCCTGCTGGCTATTATCTGTTCATATAGATCTCTTATCTTCAAACCAACTATGGTTTGGAAGAGACCTGTGCCATTGTTGCTGCCGGGGAAATCAGCATGCTTCAACATCTGTTGAGTAACCTCTCCATAGAACTTGGTAGAGAGGTTGCTTAGGTGACTCTCAACGTATATTAGTTCATCTAATCTGTCAAATTGTCCATCCATTTCTACAACTGACACCTGTTCCACACAAATGGAAAACAAAACATAAGCTAATACCTCAGCATGCATGCATGCATGCAAAGAACATCTTCAATTTTGTGTGGAAAAAGTTTGTGAAATTGTACCAGGTTATTACATTTCATACTACTTTTCCTTGGTTTAAACATTCATTATATAGTGGAATTTGTTCAAATTGTAAGCACTTAATGAAGACAGATTTGACAATCTAACTCTTTGAATGTGTACCAAAAGGGTTTTGAAGGCAAAGAAATATATGGAGAGTAGTTGGTACCTCATTTCCGTAGTAAGTGTCTGGTCCGTAGGAGAATTTGATGCCAGGGTAGGAGCATGTAAGCTTCCTTCCACATGGTATCCATGAAATGGTAGAGCCCTCATCGAACAAGTAAACTGGACTGAAGTTCTTAACTCCCTCTTTCTGTATCAACCTCACTCTTAAAATCTTACCCTCATTGTCATCTGGAATGAGTTCAGTTGGCAACACTTCTATCACAGCATCTGCATATTGCTTTTGTGGATCTGTCAACAACAAGTGATGAGGTTAACTTACACATCACCATCAATAACAAGCATTGACACAGTTATTGAGTATGAAAAAAGAAGTTCATCAAGTTGAATATCATTGTTTGTGATGAGCTTTGGAATCTTAATTTATTACCAATGTATGCTTCAAAATCAGGCTTTCTTGCTTCAATGCTAGCCTTGATGCTTTCAAGACTGTGTCCACGTTCTGCCATGTCTCTCTAAAATATTTGCAAAATAATGCTTAGTTCATAGTAATAGAAAGAATATGAAACCTATTGAATTATATTACGCGTTTAATTACCTGAATTTTCCAAGCGAATTTCACCTCATTGCTAATGTCTAGGTAGATGCTAAAGTCCAAGAGGTCTCTGACACGGGAATCAAACCTGCATGCAAGGAGTAGTATCATACTCACAATCAAATAAACTGATAAGATGCATGACAATTAGTGGTTTATTCAACTTGCTTCAAACAACACACTATTTTTATTAGATTTGAGAAAAGTTTAAAAAGTAATTAAGGAACTATCTTTCTATGTTTAAGTGTTATCAATATGCACCAAGTGACACAAGGCATATATAGACTAGATTAGTATTAAGTCTTAGTTAAACATGATCACCAGCATGCACAAAAGATGATTAACTACATGGGAACAAAAGTATATAATAAAATATTATATGACCAGGGAGAAACATGTGCAAGCCGTTATAGAAGATGAAAAGAGAAAGGGAGAGAAAATTTGTATTAAAATGATTAAGAAACTTAGCCAGCGGAAAGGGTCAGTACGTAATGGTCATGTATTCAGTTTAGACATAAAAGGTTTAATTAATCGATTATTTTATTTCCCTTTTATGTAAACTTGAAATATATAATTATGGTTTTTTTTCACACTCTTTGAGTGTGAAACGGGTAAAAAGAAGAGATAAAAAAAGGTGAAAAATGTATTATTCCATGTCATGAAGAAAGAGAATAAAAAAAGTAAGGAAAAATAAGTATAAGTCCAAATTCATCTAATATTTTATAATCCTAGTTCAGAACTGTGAAAGTATCGAAGTCAAGAAGATTATAGCAACAGTGAATAGTATCAGAAAAAGATTAACAGTGAGCAGTATCAAAAAAGAGCAACAGTGGATCCATGATGGCCCACCATACATGGGAAGGTTGGAAAGTCACTAGCAAATTCCTCAGCCATACAATGAAAGAAAGATAGATAAGGTATATCAGCTTAACCACTCGTGTCACATTTAATTTCCACACTTCACAAACCCTTTGAATTAGAACAAAAAAAGTTAGAGAATTTCAAACACCCATTACATCCCCATCTCGACCATGCTTCTGAAGATTCACCAAGCAATACAATTAACCATAAATCAAGTTTCAATTCAACACTAATAAAACTTAAATTGTTAGTGACAGAAGTTTCCTGAAAAACTCAATAAAAGAAACATTAGTTTAGTGAAATAATCCTCATGATGACCTTATACTTTACAATGAGAAAGTGAGATGTGTGTATATGTATATATACTTACATTGGGTGCAAACCTTCAATGACTAAGATTTTGGGAGGTTTAATGAGCTCAGGGGGATCCAAGAGACCAGTGACATGGTTGTAGATTGGCTTTTCAACAGCAATTCCATCCTTGATTGCTTTAACTTGCTCATACATGAGATCAAAATCATTGGCTCTTGGATCAAGGGCAGTGACTCCCTTCTCCTTTCTGCCAGTTCTATCCAATGAGTGGTAATCATCCAAGCATATGACTGTGGTGGTGTCACTGATGAGAGTGTTGGAATCAGGGTTCCCACCCTTTGGTGGTTCTGCTGCTCCTCCAAACACACTGGTCAGCCTCCTCATGAAGGTACTCTTCCCACAGCCTGAGTCAGCAGCCAGACCTATCACCACTGTCTGTTGGTCACCTGCTGCACATGTTATCACATAGCTTCTGCCACTGTTGCAGCCCCTCTTGCTGTTCCTTCTGCTTGTGGTGTAGAATACTACCTGCTTTTGGTGAAAACTCAGTTGTGTTTTTGATGGGGTTGAGATGGAGCAGTTTGTGCTCAGAGATTGTGTTGAGTACACAGTGCAAGCTGCCATTCTCTCTCTCCCTCCCTCTAGAGAATTTTCACACAAGAGATGTTGAAGTGGCCTTTGTTTGAGGGTTATTAAGGAAGTTACATTCCAAGAACAAGTTTGGAACACATATAAAATATGAGGTGGAACTAAAACCAAAACAAAAGGCAGTTAAGCAGGAAAAGAAAAAAAAAGGTATCTTCCTGTTTGAGTTTCTGTGACTACCCCTTGTTTTGGACAAGCTTTGAAGTAATTTGAATGATGTTAAAGTTAGTGCCTTATCAAAATCAATCAGCAACAAAAGGGTATAGTTGTCTTTCTATATTTTCCCATAAGCAAATAATATACTAGGAGAAAAGCAACACCAGATTTTTTTTTTGCATTATTGAGTTATTAAAAAATAGAGAATTTGATGAGATGATGACATACATAAACAAATAAACAAACATGGAAGGCTGAGTGGCTGATGCAGCTTGGATATTTGATATGACAAGTGGCATGAGTTTAGTGGCTGTTTGAAGATGAGGGATTTGGGGTGTAGAGTGAAGTAGATTTCAAGAGGAGAGTATGCCATCCAATTCTATCTTGGGCTCTTGGTCTCTACTAGTCCTTGGTGTGTGTGTGTCTAAATGTCCTTTTTTCCCTTTCTTATTTTCGATCAATGAGTGTGTGTGAATTGTGAACCCTTGGTATTAAAACTTGGAGCAGGACCACTTTTCTTCCTTTCACAATCTCACTATAAGATGTGGTTAGGTGGTGTGGTAACAAAAGCATATGAGGATATGCTTCAAACAAAAAACGTGAAATTTAATTTGATAGCCATTTTAAGAACCACATGGTTAAAATAAATATGGAGCTAACAGTGAAGGTATCATTTATCAGTAATATATGTGATGTGTATTTCTCAGGGTTCTGCTACCTCGTGGCCCATAGAGGTAACTTAGAAAAGAATTACTATCAGTCACTTAGCAAATGTTAATTAAGTTTATGTTACAAATTTAGATATTTTTAGTTAAATATATATATTAAAAAATTTCATTTTATTGAGTTTTTGAAATATTTTTTTACTTTGATTTAAGCATATGTTATTAATAAGATGATGTGATCGTTGATTAATTTCTGTCTTTCTTCTTTAAACTCTTTCAACTCACCAATCAAGTTATTGTTATAAAGCAATCAACCGATTTCTGAAAAGAAGTCAATTCACTCTTAAAGAAGGAAGAAAATAGTTGACAAAAACAAGTTAGTGGATAAATTGAAGACGAAGGAAGTAAAATAACTCTCATATCATGAAAATGGTGTTAGAGAAAAATTAAAAGAATGAAATTATATAATTAACGTTTTTGTGGACATTTAACGTGTAGAATTAACACTACAATTTAATTCAAGTTAGAATAGTAAATAGTTTAGAATGGTAATTATCCACCTAAAAATCAGTCTACGAGTACCATTGAAAAATGAAAACTAATTTTATTTTGACATTTTTAATTAAAAACACTCATCAGTGGAATGATACCCCATCCAATGAAAAACTTACTTATTCACCACAATATCAACAATGATATCATTGTAACAATTGTTGAGAGAAGCTTAAACTGCATTTTCTTGATTTAATAAACAGACACATTAAGGTGAAAAGACTAAAGTATTAGCATTTTACTTGGCTGATGATGTTCCATGACAGTTACAATATAGAAAACAAAGGTTATTTTGAAACTACTATTCATAAATTACTTTTATCTTACAACTATTCTATTTAATAAAATATTATATTATAATAAAATAATATTTTTTCCAGTTATAAAGTGAATATAGAATAAAAAAGAGTGTCAACCTCTAATGACTTTAGAATATATTACATTAGCCCAACCTTTATTAAAAGATTTACGAACTTGTTGAAGCAGTTAGTGTATGTTCTGGTGATTTTCCAACGAAGCCAATATATATATATATATACACATTCCTTTGACTTTCAAAGCTTAAAGAAGGGATCTTCGTCATTTGCACACGGACGCTGAATCTTGCATGCTTTGGTCCTTTTACGACATTCCGAGGGAAGTCAATTTGGCTTACCCAAGATCAACATATTATATATTTATAAAGACTGTGGAGACCTTTTTGTCGGTGTAATTCACCTATTTAAAATTGTTTACAATTTTACTTTTGAATTGTTTACAATGCAAGGTCTAGAATGATTGGAAGTTCTGAAGTACGTCACAGATTTAAAAACATTTTGCACTGATCTACGTGCACTAAACCATTGGCGTTTACTACTAAAAGAAAATGGTTTCAGCCTATTCCGTTATCTCCCATTAGCGAATGTGGAAATTATTATAAATTTGGCATGCCAGTGTATATACACTATGCAAAGTTTGGTACCAGAAGCAAGTAGCATTAGGACTTTCCCTCGGAGAATATTGTTGAATATCCAATTAAGTATTTATTAATCGACAACATAGTTCTCTCTGACATTTGAATTGGGATTATCCCATGCACTAAGGTGACAACAACAGCGTAGTTTGAAGGAAAATGGAAATGTATTTTTAACGAAATTTGAGTCGACAGTTTCTTTTTTAATTTTGAAGCATCTGAATCTCTATTCAGTTTAATTTTTTTTTATGTTTATTTTCTTTTACTGTCAATATTAATATGCACGTCAACGCCTGCATTTTTATTAGTATTAATAAACTTCTATCTGAAAAAAATAAATAAAGGCAATTTTCTTCATTGGCAAAAGATTATAATTAAAAGAAACAAATATTGACAAATAATCTTCCTAGGTGATCTGAATAAGTGAAACTTACAAATAATTTACTAACAGGAAACCATAAAAATGAAATAGTGTTTATGGTGAGGTAAAGATGTAACATTTGTAGGCACCGTGACGCTTGCCAACGAGGCACAGCAAATGGGATCCCATTTGCTTGTGCGGCTGGTGGCATTTTGGGCGATTTGTTTCTGTACGCCTGTTTTGATGTGCACTCTCGAGAAGGTGGTTAAGAATTTGAATGCCTCTTAATCGCAGTCATCCCTTCCTGTCACAACACCAACCTTGCCACCACTGTTTCCTTGACTTTTTGTTGTCACTTCTTTTTAAATGTTTTGAAACGTGTAATTCAAAAATTAATTTTTTATAAAAAAAATTTCAATCGAGAAGGAATTTTTCTATTATGTAATTCAAAAATCAAAAAATAATTTTAAGTTATATGATCCAACAGATTATACCATCCAAAAACCTTTTCAGTAAAAATGAAATTCAGTTCTAAAAACTTGTTTTATCCGAAAAATAATTTTGAATTGTATAATTAAAAAGGTTAAAAATGACTTTCGATACCATCCGACAACTTTTTTATGTAAAAATTACTTTTAAATTATATAATATGAAAATAAAAAAAATTCTAAAATACACAATTCAAAAGTGAAAAATAATTTTCAAAACAATCCAAATTCACAAGTCTCTTTCCTAGATTGTGCAATTCCATAACCATTTTTTCATAACAAAAAGAACAAAATAGAAATTTTTAGAACAAAAGGAAATTATCGGGTACAAAATGAAATCCGCCAACTTTCTTATTCAATTCTTTTACCGGCACAGTTTTCTGTATTATGGTTAATTTGCATAATAATCACTTGTAAAATGAACATGAAATGGATTCAATAATTAAATATTGAAAAACAGAATTCTAAAGTGAATTTGATCACGGTAATATTCACTGTACTATAATGGGAAAAACTAAAACAATAATTTTAGTAATGACAAACATTTATCGATCAAACATGGATGAATAGAAGGAGCGGGTAAGTGGACGCCCAACTCATCCCTACCAAAACAATGTAAATAATTAAAACATGAAACAGTTTATAACTAGCAATAGGAAGGTATGACAAACATTCTGATAAGAATCCAACTGCTTGGTACGTACGTGTTATGGTTAACCACTGAAAAAGAAGTGTTATACCCTACGAAAGTGAATAGAGAAACTGCGATCACTTCGCTAATCTTAAAGCTTCGAAAAGAATTAATAACGGACAATTCGTAATATCTGAGTGTTTTTTCCTTTTACTGGAGGGCTATCTTTTATAAAGCGCATCAAAACTGCAATACAACTACAGTAATACTTCACAGGAAATCCACTAAATATCTGCCTATGGAAAGCAAATTCTCTTTTCCCTGGAGGGAAATACATTACACATTATAGTACAAGCTAAACCCCGGTACGGTCACTACAAAGAACACAACCAATATCACACATGAAGATATTGTAGAAGAAAAATAAGGGGATACACAAAAAGAATATGCTAAGCCACACTGAGAAGTGACAGACACTATCAAAGCCGTCGGATGAAAATCCTGATAACAGTCTCACTTATGCCCCCGGAAATACATGTATATTTTCTGTAGACACAAACGAAAAGGAAACAACCATGTTAAAGCTGAAGTAAAAATAAGCGGAAAATAAGTTACTACTGTCTTTAGCTAATTGTTGGCATAGTCCCTAGTTATAGGCAGAGATCGCAGTTATAGAAATAAAAATTGTAACTTCTAAACCCCCCCTCACCCCAATGTTTCAAAACCAGACTAGACCGACAGTTACTGAAATGTGTGTTTCAGGTTCAACCACGGTTCACTCGTAGTTTAACCACCATTTTAAAATATATGCACAAAACAGAGGTTAACCATTTCATTTTCCAGTTTGATTTAAGTATATTGATTATTTCTTCACTAACATAAATAAAATTTTTAAATTGCCTAGTACAGTACATCGATATGTCATTAATAATTTTCATTCATTTTTACATTGTTAGAGATTTGAGCTTTATGGGAAAATATAATTGTTTACATACACTGAGATAATTTTTAAGATAATATTTCACGTTATTTGATGGAGTATCTATAGACACAACACCACCCTACGAGACTAACAATACTGGTTCTCTGTGATGATTGATTTCTTGATATTGGAAGTTATATATAAAGTTCTAGTTCACTTTCACTTCAATCAGTCACTTTTTGGTGGATAATATAACAATAGTGACGATAAAACATTTTATTAATAATATTTTAAAAAATGATTTTACATTCAAATACATATTTTCTATTTTAAAAATTAATATCTACATTTTAGTAGAAAATATTTATACATAAACTAATCAAATTAGGTGAACACCATTTCTTTAAGTAATTGATTAAGAATATTTAGGTATTTGTTTGTAAGTAAACATGGAAAACAATATCATTTTCCATTAATATTTGAGATTTTTTTTCCCTTCAAAAGAAATTTGAGATTTTTTTAACCATCTGGAAAACAGTACACAATTTAATATATTTAAAAATATGTATGTGTGTGTACATACATATATTGCATCGATTTTGATTTATGAGTGAAGTATTACATAGTATAGGATTAATATAAATTTTAGTACACATGCGATGCGAAGAAACTTTCAATCTAATATGTTTAAGAGAACATGATTCAGTTGCAAGTTATTAAATGGTGAAGTACTTTGTAAAATATAATCAGGTATAATTTGATATTACTTTTCTTTATAATTTATTTCTGGCTACAGTCTTTATATGTTAAGAATTTATTCTTTTGGTATAGATACATGAACGATATGTACAACTTCATTTTAAGACTACTAAATTCTCTATTAAATTTTGAGTAATTATCTTAGCTTGAAAACTACAAGAGCGTTGAAACATGTATTATAATGTAAAGGAATATATTTTTAATTATATAATATTAAATTTAAAACGCGTGTGGAATTCAAATCAATGAAGATGTCCCTAACCTGAAGTACCCATAAGCTTAGAAGAGCCTCCAAGCAAAACATGCCGAATCCAATCAAATAGAAAATCTGCAACAATCAAAACAAACATTGATTGCATCAAACAAGCACAGGGAAAAAGGATACGAAACTTGATTTTACCTACATTATAGACCAGAAATTCAAAATAACAAAGGGATAGGAATTTTTCATTTTTCCGGTTACTTCAAGAAGTTCATAAATGCGATCAGATGTTTTTCCACCTGCCCCTTGATAGCTCACGGTATCTAAACTGTTGTGTGAAATCATAACGCAACAGCAAAAACAGATTTTTCCAAGTCTAACTGAAGCTGAGCAGCACTCGATCTATTTCAGTAAACGTCCAATTCCCGCAAATTTTACATCCTGGTCCTCATGATAATCATTTTTTTTTGGGTTCTCAGACAGTCAACAAAATTATCATTACTTCAACATTCTCCAACTCTCCATGACACTTGGTGCCACTAAATTGTACACGAGATCATAAGTCTGAGGGAAGAAGGCGAATTCAACTTGAGAAGTTTAATAGCCTTCACGTGCATTTACTTCAAAATTATTAATATTACACATGTAAATGCCTATTATTAGAATTCGGTAAGCAGATATTCCTTCGGTAAAAGAACCTCATTTACGAAATACCAATAGTCATGAGCAATGCATGAATAGAAATGATTCTAACCATCATGCAAAATATTATTTGAAACAAAACACTTACCATATCAATTACAAATAAAATGCTCATGACTCATTAAGTTATGATATTCTAAAACATAGCTAACAATTTCACCCACCAAGAAAATAGTTACCAATGTGTACATAGAATACAACTTACCCCAACCAATACATGGTCTGAGAAGACATCAATTGCAGCAAGGATGCCCCTGCAATTTAAAATGAATTAATTCAAATGTACCTAAAAATAAATATATTCGTGTATAGTTTTTATACATTTACTAAAATGTATGACTAAGGAAAAGCGTGACAGAAGAAAACTTTTTGATAAATTTATGAAGAATTTGATCATTTTTAGAGCCAGCAGTTTTTTGTTCCCCGCTTCAATTTGAATGATATGACAACATACCAATAGACATATAAAAACACTATGATGTTCCATTGCTTGCATATGCCTACATAATGGAAAAAAGTGGCCCAAACCTCCAGAGAACTTACAAGATCCTATCATTCCGTTACACTCATGTATATAAGGGCATTTTTTCCAAATAAGCTGAAAAAAAAAACTTTTGATTTCAAAACATCCAATTTTAGCAAACTTCCTCATCATACAAAGAAAATTTCTATCACTAGTACAAAGCAATAAAGTCCTGGAACACAAGTTTTTAGAATTTCCCTCCTTGGCATGTGACTTGGCTTTTTAAACCATTTTTTTATCAGCACTTGGCTTTTAAACCATTCTTTATTCAAAAAGTACACACCCAATAGCAGCCAGATGAAAAAAAAATAAATAAATAAAACTTCATGAAATTCAAGTGAACTGAGTAATACAATTTGTAGGACTTACGTCAATGATTTTCCATGAAAAACAACTGGAGGCGCGATTGCAGCAAATATGCAAAATGCAATATGAAGCTGCATCAAGCCAAAATAATAAAATAATTAATAAGACACTAGCTCTGTATTATGAAGCAAGTATAATGTAATACAAATTAACATACCAAGTAGAACATGAAAAACCAACCAAACTTCAGTGCACTATCCGTCCTGCATAACAGAGATAATCATGAGCAAGAACCATTGTGCACAATCAACTGCTCATTCTAGTCAGATTATTGAAGAGAAATAATCATTTTTTTAATACCAGCATCCAGAGAGATTTTAAAAACAAAAGCAATTATATCCAGGGAAATAAATTTTTCACAAAAACGCACTAAATTAAGATGTCTTAACAACAAAGAGACCCTGTACTACACCTAAACCTTTTGTACCTAGGTGATGCTGATATTGCTTGTCAGTATAAGGACTAAGAACGAACAACACAGCTTACCTCATAGCACGATAGAGAGGCCTGTACCAAAGAACATATGAAAGGGGAACACCAAGTAGAGCATATATCACCGCAAGGAAAAAAATTTTAACACCTGTACATTGTAAGCTTCGCATTAAGGTCCACATTACATCAATAAACTAGATAGTTATAAATATTCCAAGTTTAGAAGAATGAGCTTACCCCCGCCTCTGATCCAACAGACAGTGATAGCAACTACATTAAAAACTAGGCAGAGAACAATTCCTGCCAAGATACCACATAATAAATGGAAGAAAAATAATTAGATACATATAGTTTATAAAGGAGTGGAGGACGTGGGAAGAAAATTAAGGAACCCTAAAGGGGATGTTTTTGTTTACAAGTGAGTCTATGAAGTTAAAAGTGCATATAAACAAGGAATGCATTTAAAAAATTATTAATGAGGCTCTGGATGATTGCAATACAAAACACTGGTCTAGCACCTCTATTTCTACTAAGTACATGTTCGGACTGATGGAAAGTAATAGAATGCAGAGGAACAAAATGAAAAATGAAGTTCATGCCATCCAATGCTATTTTCCTTCCCTCTAATTTGGGGGATGTGGGAAAGAACTAATTTATTTTTCTTAACCATTCCATTCACTTCTCACATTATGCAACGAAAATATTCCTCCCATCATTTATAAAATGTCCAATTCACAGTAAATTATTTTTCAATGTAGTCAAAATCATGATTCAGATTGAAGAATTACATGATTACACAATTTCATAGCACCCTGTAAATCCAGGAAGAATTCAAAATTTGTAGATGGCTTCAATCGACACATAAAATTGCAAATATGTAGGAGTGGACACAAGTTGGGTTTCACAGGTCGGATTCTGACTTATTAGGGTAAAAACAGATCGTGTTCGCAGAATACTCAAGTTTAGGTTGGTAATTTTCTTTCATTCTATAGTATCCATCATTAGATAATCTAGGTATAGCCTAATCTCGAGTTTAAATAAGTTGGTAGCCCAAAGTTATGATTACGAGAAGTTACTAAATTTGGCAGAACTACAAGAAGTTACTAAATACCAGATAAAAGAAGACACGTGATAATAAGTTATATTTCCCAATAGTGTGCATGTAATCCACAAACCTTGTAATGAATAAATAGATAATATGTAAGCAATCATACCTAACCAACTTGCAAAGGCCAAATATTGCAGCCTCTGAGCATGAACCGGTATCTCATTGGCAATATCATGGTGAATGATTGGGAAAAATGGAGGCCAATTCTTATCATCAACAGGAACACCAGCTGATAAGCATATTTATTTTTGAAACAAGAAAAACATGTTATTGACTCAGCAAAAATACAGACAATTGAAGGGCCAATAAAATGGTGAGGTTTTGTCATTCACCTCTAGCAACAGCCTCTTCTCTTTTTTTTATTTCCTACAGATGCATTTTCAAAGGGTCACAAGATGAACAAAAAGTAAACCATAAAATTAACATGGCAGAAGCAAGACTTGTATATTCAATCAGTTAAGAGAATATAGGTATAACACTGACATCAACAAAAATAATGTTTAATTGTACAATCTACCTTCTCTCTCCGTTTTAAATCTGCTTCCCAAACCGCTAGCTCTTGACCTTTTTTCTTCGAGTCCTATAAAATATCATGGAGAATAAAATCAGCCCATCGAAAAAGAATCTTACAGTCTTAAGAGAACGTCTCCGAATTAGCAATGACGTTTACATTTGTTGTATCCAAAGGAATATCAACTGTAGCATCATGTCTTTGACCATAGCCGAGTGGTTGAGATGCTACTGGTGGACTCCGTGCACCATTCTGTAAGAACCAACAGCATGAAAAAACCGCACTCCGTGAATTAAATCGAACAATAAAGCATCAAATATCAAGCCTCTCAAAACTAGAAAATTGTACAAGAGATGACAATTATAATGTCAACATTACTTCACAAATGTGTTCTAAAATTAGAGTTTAAAGTTAGCTCGTTTTCAACTAGTTAAAAATCTCTTGTACACAAACATGCGGCTAAATTAACTCTGAACTCATGCCCAAATATAGCCATCGGTTACGTTCTGTTGTAAACGATAAACATTAATTTAGGCAATGAAGCAAGTGAAAGCAAACTAAGACATAGCACCCTGCTAACTAGATGAAATGCATAACCACCAAACCTATCACACAACCACACTTTAGAGCAACATTTTTTAAAATACAAATACACAATGGAGATGTTATTAAACTTATATTCCTTTCAGATAACTGGAATTTGAATAGTACGTCTACAAGCCCACGACATAATTTGCTTCTATAATACATTGGTCCGAGGGACTTCACGGTTCACGAAAAAAATGTTTAACACATCAGATGAAGCATGTACAAGTTCTACCGAACTACAATTCTTCATCCCACTTCAGCAAACCCAACCATTCATCTAGGCTTGCTTAACCTAATAGACTAGCACGCTGAGTAACTTGAGCTACTCAGTTGTGCGCACAACAGAGCAAGCAAAAGAGAACTATGCAGCATCAATCATTTCAAACCACAGAACCACTTATTGGCTAATTCCAATTGACTCACCCTTCCCAATTACGGATGTTCCAGATATCGAGCCACAGCAAAGAATAAAAACACGGTACAGCAGCTGACAGCTAAGCATCGAATAACCATTTCATTCATCGCACATTTTCCAATTCGCGGATTCACTCAATTGAGCATGTCAGAAAACACCGTAACCGACACACAAACCTACAAAAATTCCAGATCCAGGTCCTCCACAAACATCTACACTAAGTCCTGCACCGATTTCTCATGTCGGTGCGACTCAGGACACACGCTACAATTCAGAACACACTCTTTCTCAACTAACGGCGTCCGCAGCCAAACAAAAGAATCGAAACGAAAACATAACGACGCAAATCAACGGCAGATCCAGATCAAAGGACAAGTAACCTAAGCAGTTCTATTTTTAAACTAATACCGTGGAACAGAAATCTAGAGCTTAAAAACGGTTGGATCCGATTGAGAAATCTTGTAAACAACTAAATATAGACATGGAAAGAGAGAGTGAGGGGATTAAGTTACCGAGAAAGGATTGACTTCTTCCTCTTCAAACGGATTGGGATCGTGGTGGCGATTCATGGCGAGAAGTTAGCTAGATCCGTGAAAATGCACGAACAAGATATGGTGCGATGATAACGGGTGCGTAAGGGAGTGAGACAGTGGTAGTGCGTGCGGTGAGAGACCGCACTCTTCTCGCTTTTTCTAGCTACCTGGCTTGTTTGAAACGCGGGATATAGTTTTGGAATTGTGAGAAAAAGTAACTGAACTTGAATTTGAACAATTTGCCCCTCCATTGCTTCACATTTACCATTCGTGCCATTGCGTCGGTATAGTGCTGCTTTCAGTGTGGTGTGTGAAGTGTGAACCTTGACAGAGTTCACGTGATTCTCGCGTGCAGGTGTACGACGTGGGGAATTTATTGGGCAATTCAGCTATGGAGTATGGTAACAGGTGGAGGCTACGTCAGTGGATTATTGCTCGTGCAAGCGGTGACTTCATACCAACATTATCACTTTCTTTTATAATTTTTTTCAAAATTTTGTTCTTTAGGGACAGGTAATTCTCATCTCAGCGCAAGTTATGAGTTCATTGGAAATTTGTCTTATTAAAAATAACAAAAGACTATTACCAAATTCGAAATTTGAAACACCAGTGCATATTTAAAATTTGAATTTTGCATAATGTGTTTACTGATTTTTTTCTTTTGTTTTGCATACATCATTTGGAACAACTATTTGTTTCCTACCCTATTAAATATGAATCACATGACACCATATAGATAACAAAATTACCATGCATATCTCTTCCTTCGTCACTTCACTTTCTTCCATTTCAATAAATTAAAACTATGTCATCAAAATGTTTCAATATATTTGATTATGCAATGAGTGACAAAAACCACTATAAATAAGTTGATTTTAATAAAAAAATAATATTTAAAATTAGTAAATATCTTATTAATATTGATAAATAAAATTTTAACTATTTAAAATCTATATTATTAGTGAGAAACATTAACTCTGAATGTGCAGAGTGTTTCCTTTAACAGGTTATATATATATATAGATAGATAGATGGGTGAGATGCAGGAATAGGGAACTTTTGAAGGATAAGGAGGAGGATAATTTTTCTTCAATTGTAATGATTATTGTGATAATGGAATGGTACTATATTACTATGGCTTCAGTGGGCAAGATACTTCAAATTACGAGTCTATTAGAGTATCTTAAAATGTGAAGGATAGAAGCTTTATAGATAAGAAGGGACTTACTTGTAAATGAGTTAAGACACTTCTAGTGTTACCTATATTTTCATATTGTTATAGTGAAAAAAAAATATCATTAATAAGATTTTTTTTTTTCACTATGACATAAAAAAAATTATAACTAAACTTAACTAGACAAAATTCTCTAATACTATCAGTTGAAAAAAATGTTAAATATATTACTAAATTTGAGTAGACATCCTTATAATTTTTTTTTTTCATATTTCCTTAACAAAGTTCGTTTTTGATGAGAAAAATAATGTCTATAACCATTTTCAACAGATTTTTCAGAATTTTTTATTTAATAATAAACTAATATATAAACGTCTTCAAATAAAAGCAATCTAGGACATATAAATAAAATACTAAAAATATTATAATAGCAAAGTTCTATTGAAAAGTGTAATTAATTATATAAATAATATTATAAAGATATTAAAATACTTTTGTTTAATAATTTTACCTATTGCAGGCATCTTTTAAGTTTGATACAATATTACTGGTTTGTTGATTTGCAAGCATGGTAGTATGGAACAATTTAGATATATGTAATGAATTAGTTTGGTCAATAATTTTGGGGGAAATCTGGTTAGTTATATAACATCTATGTTACACCTAACATAAATATAACTTAACCATATATTATATATTACTTGCTTTTCTTTTATTATAAAAATATATGCACCCCTTCTTTCGTTATTTTTCGTTTTACTAATTTTCTTTCTTTGTTAAGCTTGAGTTCATGGTGTTAAACACCTGTCTTTTAAAACAAAATTTTAAATAAAATATTATTTGTCGAATAATGCATATTTGTTTGATGAAACTATTATCGAAATAAAATTTTCCTCTTTTTCGTGTGTTTCATGGTTTAAATTTTTAAATAAATTTTCTATACAATCAACCAATTAAAACTCTGAGTAATCTTTAACAAGATTAAATTTGGGCACTACATCATGGATATAAATATGGTTATCATATTAATTAAGATAATTATTATAAATTATGATATATGATATAAATCCCAACCTACAAAGTCAAAAGTCAAAACCCTAAAAATTATAAATCTCCGTGCTTAAGCCTGAAGCAGTTTTTGGCACTGGTTTTCGCTATTTCGCGGCGTCGTTAACTTCCCTTCTCTACTATCTTCAACAATCTCCAAACATGGGTCGGAAACACGACGCCGTTTTGGTCAGCGAACCAGTCGCCGATGAAGTCCCCTACAACCCCGAGCTTGATTCCGAGAAGAAGAAGAAGAATAAGAACAAAGATAAGCAGCATGAAAACGAAAACAGCGCCAAACGAAAGGTCGAGGAACTCGACCATCAAAACGGCACCGAATCGAAGAAGAAGAAAAAGAAGAAGCACCACGACTCCAAAGAGAATGCAGCGGAAACCGACGGTGACAGGAACAACGACAACGGCGCTAATCGCGATGAAACGGTTGCGGACGGGTCTGTGGTTGTTACAGGCAAGAATGCCGGAGATGCGAAGTATGCGGCGGTGAAAAACTTTTCGGATTCGGGACTGCCGGAGAATGTGCTGCAGTGCTGCAAGGGTTTCGAGAAGCCTTCTCCGATTCAGTCGCGGGCCTGGCCTTTCTTATTGGACCGTCGTGATTTGATTGGAATCGCTGCCACTGGATCAGGTGCGTTGTTGTTGTTGTTAATATGTGTGTTTCGCGTGACTTGAAATTGGTTCTGATTTTGGTGGTTTTGCTTTCAGGCAAAACGTTGGCGTTCGGGATACCGGCGATTATGCATGTTTTGGGGAAGCGGAAGGGTAAAGGTTCCAAGGGGCGGAACCCTCTTTGCCTCGTGCTTTCTCCTACTAGAGAGCTAGCACAACAAGTATGAAGTTTGGATATATTTAATTTGAATTTAAACTTCATTTTTTAATCATTTCATGTGTGTTTAGCACTTGTCAGTTGCAGATTGAAAATAGAGTCCTATATTACATCCGTTGAAATGAGAGAATTTGAATCTCAGGTTTACTTGGATTTCAAATTCAAATTAAAGGGCTTTGTGGATTGAATTTTGTAGTTTCTACTTGCTACTTGTCTTATTGTTTGATATGTATATTTGAACATGAGAAACAATGGGTTACAGTCAAATTATCAACCAGCTGCTATTGATTAATTAAATTGTGTGATATGTTAAATATTGGTGCCACGTGACACTTTATAGCTTATATATATGTCCATCAGAACACTATGTGTCTAAACAGGAAACTGATTGATGCTATTTATTTTAGAATAAGATTTTTAGGTTCCTACAGTTATGTGAGTTTTACAGTCACCTCAACCCCCGGCCCCCCAACCAAATGTTTCTTTCTTCCTCATATAAAATACAGTGACTTTATCTTAATTTTTCAACATCCATGAGAATTTACTGATTTACTGAATGATAATATGTAATAGTTTTCTTTAATTGTTTGTAGATATCAGATGTCATGTGTGATGCTGGTAGTTCTTGTGGTGTGGAATCAATCTGTTTGTATGGTGGAACCTCCAAAGGCCCACAAATCTCCTCACTAAAATCGGGCATTGTAAGTTATAAAATTCTCCTGTTGCTTTGGATGGTTTGTACTCAAATGCCAGTTGAATTTAAATGCTTGTTCATTTACATGTTGAGTGATTTTTTTTGTCCTTTTTTTCATTAACATCATATGGATATTTTAATACCATTTTTTCCATCCAGGACATTGTCATTGGAACTCCTGGTCGTATCCAGGATCTAATTGAAATGGGTGTCTGTTGCCTCAAAGAAGTATCTTTTGTGGTAAGCTGTCAATTGTCAAGCAGAATTCTGTTGTTAATTTCCCTCTTATTTTTTAATGCACTTTATACTGGGTTGTTGTTATACATCTTATCTTTTTTTACTACGTTCATTGTTGGGAAAGTCAGTTTGAATCTCTTTGTTCTACATATACTGGATTTTCAATTACCATACAATTTGCTTCCTGGCTGACTTTTCTTTGGCTTTAAATATGTGAACTAGAAGTAGATGCTTGTTTATAAGCAACATATGGTGAGACTTTTGCAAACATTGTTGTTCCAGGTACTTGATGAAGCTGATCGGATGCTTGACATGGGTTTTGAGCAAATAGTTCGCTCTATACTGGGTCAGACAAGTTCTGGTATGATGCATTGTTATCAGCTTTTACCCCTATAACTGGGACATTAATTTATTCATTTTTAATATCTTGTCCTGGAGTTTTTAATGTTTGGCTTAGATTTTTCAAAACTGATCTATATAACTGATTCTCCAAGAAGCTTACATAGATATTTTGTTTGCTCATGTTTTTCCACTTTATTTTTGTCTTAATAAAGAGTGTACTTCTTTTGCAGATCGTCAAATGGTTATGTTCAGTGCTACGTGGCCTTTGGCAGTTCATCACTTGGCTCAGGAGTTTATGGATCCCAATCCTGTAAAAGTCTGTATCTTTTTCAAAAAAAATATTTCAACTATTTTTCATACAAGTTTTTGGAGGAAGAAATGCTTAAACTTGTGACAGGTTGTTGTAGGTTCAGAAGACTTGGCTGCCAATCATGATGTCATGCAGATAGTTGAGGTATGAATTTGATCAATCTATATTACTCATACATATTTATGCTTTTAGTTAATATTGAATCCTTTTACATTCATATAGGTCTTGGATGACCGGGCTCGTGATAGGCGCCTGGTTGCTTTACTGGAAAAGTACCACAAATCTCAGAGGTATATTCTGCAATTTGTTTCTTACTAGTTTTGTTTTGCTACGAGTTGCTAAGATCTTGTATCTTTGTTTCTCAGCAATCGAGTATTGGTTTTTGTTTTGTACAAAAATGAAACCAAACGAGTTGAAAATATGCTTCAAGAAGGGTATGTCACCTCACACTTTATGATAATTTCCTGGTTAAAATATCTGGTGCGTGCTCTAAACGTGTGCTGATGTAAATATAATAGTTACTAAGGATGTGTTAAATACCATTTTCAGGGGTTGGAAGGTTGTTTCAATACATGGGGACAAAGCTCAACATGATCGCACAAAGGCACTCTCATTGTTCAAGAAGGGAAGCTGTCCTTTGATGGTAGCTTGTTTTACACTTTTATTATTAGTGATAATTTTTATATCAGTATGACAACTCAAAAGTTAAATGAAATTTATGAATTGCTATCACAACAATGTTTAACTGTTTTCTCCATGATACTGTGGCTATATTGGAGAATGGTTGTTTTCTTCTCATCAATTTGACTTCATATTTTTGCAATATGTTCTTTTGCACTTCCTATCCCTGGAAAATGTTTTTATACAAATTCTTCTTAGTTGTTTCTTATCCCTTTGAAGGAAAGAAATTATTAGGTCAATCTTTTTTGAACTTATTATTGTAGGGGCTCCTGCTAATGCCTTTAGTGGGTACAGTATGGAATGCTTCTAACAAACTAGCTTTATGTCTATTGAACGGGACTGGATCCCTCAAACATTGTTGCTTTTTACAGCCCATTATTTGACGTAATTCAGTGAACAGGTTGCTACTGATGTGGCTGCACGGGGATTGGATATTCCAGATGTTGAAGTAGTGATAAACTATAGTTTTCCTCTGACTACAGAAGATTATGTTCATAGAATTGGGCGGACTGGACGAGCTGGTAAGAAAGGTGTTGCCCATACATTCTTCACACAGCAGAATAAGGTAACTGACTAACAACTTTATAGTTAGTATTTGTCCTCGTAGGTTATATAGTATTAATTTGTGCTTTTGTGTTTTTTTCACCCTGGTGTCAATTAAGAATTGAAATATTTCAGGGACTTGCTGGGGAGCTGGTGAATGTTTTGAGGGAAGCAGGGCAAATTGTACCCGATGACCTCCTGAAATTTGGCACACATGTAAAGAAAAAGGTCTATTTTCTTCTCCTTTTTTGTCCGTGCACTAGTTCAGATTTTTTTTCTACGATAAACAAGGATAAACATTTAATTTTGATTGTTAAAATTATAATTTTCCAATCCATTATAGGAGTCCAAGCTTTACGGGGCGCACTTCAAGGAAATCCCTGTTGATGCTCCAAAGTCTCAAAAGAAAACATTTAACGACTCTGACGATGAAGACTAAATGCTGGTGACTTGTGTTTATCTTTGGCTGAAGGAATATGTGAATTCGGTCATTTCTTACTCTTTTTGTTCGAATTATTTATTACTTTAAAAGATAATAGAAACATATTAGTTATAAATAGGTTAGTAAGTCTTTTCCTGTTGTAGCTTGCACTTATGTGTGCTTGTAAGCTTTTGTTTTTCTTCTCGTTACGAGATGAAAATTTTAAATTCACACATTTTAGCTGTCTAGGGTTGTCTTTTAAATTTCAGTTTGACATTTTGGAGTTTTAATTGATTAATTAATTTATTTACCATTTTCCTTTGATTGTATAGCCTGTTACCACCAATTTGTTATGCTGTTCAACATTCTTTATATATTATCCCACCAGTTATTGGCTTTCAGTTTCTTTGCGACATGAGTATGCATACACGCCAGAGGATATATAATTTTAGAAAATCTGCCTATATAATTTTAGACACATTACAAAATAGTAATGGATCACCAATTCCTACTCTTTATTAAATAGACACATTACAAACCCTAAACCCTAAACATTCTAATGAACCAATAAGTTTACCTATTAAAAATCTGGAAAATGAAAATAGACAACACAAAAGGTAGTAAAGTGCATACAGGTACTATAGCAACCTCTTAATATATTAATTTAAAGCCTTCATACTAAGCAACTCTCTCAACTTTAAGAATGAGCGCCTTTTCAAAGCTTTGGTGAATATGTAAGCAACTTGATCTTTATTCTCGTAATTAATTAGATCAATAGTTTTATTCTCGTAATATAGTTGCTTTTTTATGTATGATTGATCGATGAGTTATTGCTATAAGAAATTATATTAACTTTTATTTGCTTGTAGTTTTTTAAGAATTTTCTTCAACCATATGGGTTTGCATATATACAGATTGTGATGTAACAAATTCAGCTTTGGTACCGAACAAAGCAACAATGAGTTGCGAATGTAAATCCAATTCGGTACAATTTTCTTGCTAATCAAATAAACAAAATAGATGACAATTACTATACTTAGCCTTTGATGTAATTAATTATAAGTTGCAAAATTATGGATGGAGTTTATTAAACAAGTAAGATTTATAGAATTTTGTATTACATTGCATGAAAACTTGTATGAATTAAAACTCACTACAAATTCTAAATGCCAAAATTAAATAAAATAAGGATGAAACTAATGTTAATCAACGAACAATGTTGCATGAAAACTTATATGAATTAATATGGGAAATGAGATAAAGTTTAATATATTAATGAGAAGTTATTCTATATAAGTTAATTCAAAATTAATATGAAAATATTGATACGAATAAGGAAATTTTGTTTTATGTTATTTCCTACTTTCTTCTCCTTACAAAACACTCGTTAAGAAATTGACCCGTTATTTATGTCAGAAGTTTCTCAGCTCGTGCGTGGTTAAGTCAACATCCAAATTTTCCAACCTTTCCTTGGGTACGAATAAAACACCAAAAATTGAACGCACATAGTCAACGAACTAAGCAATGTAAGAGTTTGCAAGCGCATATGAAGCAACTAATCATTGAAAAGTATTCAGGGAAAGATGAAGCAAGAAGCATTTGTAATTATTCAATGTCTGGCATAAAATATTTTTAATTATTTAAATATTAAATAATTGCTACATTTAAATATAATAATTATTATGAGTTTCTGTTTGTAACCTGTTTTATTTGTCAAAGGATGCATCCTCTCATGTTCCAATTACGAAAAATAACCGCGTATTGAAGGGGCCCAATAATTATTGTCATTCATACTTTTTCTCAGTTTGAACAATATGAAGAATTTTTTCTCTCAAGTCAGTTAAGTCTTCAGTTCTAAAATGAGGCAAATTTGCTCATTCTAATCAAACTTAAACAAATATATTTTAATTTTATTCATACCAGTATGCCATTGATTAAAAAGTACTTGAGCGAATTTTACACGAAGGCGATATTTCTTTCAGTTTAATCCAAACTTTCTCATGCAGAGCTTTTGAAGACAGATTCTTTGCCTAACTAAACACATCATTATTTTTTTCATTGTTAATCTTAAAGGAGTCAAATTTGCTCATTGCTCTACTTCTTTCACAATAACATCGTACAACGGTACTTGAGTTGATATTCCCGCAAGATTTTGACTCAAAACAAAGGGCGCAATAGCCTAATATTTGAACTGGTCTCCAGAATTCTGATGTATTTGCAACGGCACTTTTCTTCACCTGATGTGAATATTTTGATTGATTAATCTCAGAAAATTTTTCTAGTCTTCTTCTTTTGTTCGTTTTCGTAAAATACAACACAACATCTTTTCCATCGAAGACATGGTTTTACGTGGTTGTTTTGTGACGCGGAAACATAAGGCCTACGATCAAATCATAGGAGTTGACCATTTCCTTGGTGGCTCTAATAAGAGCAAATTTTCTCTTACACATTCAGACACGTAACCTTGAAAAAGGCCTTATAAGTACAACATCAAAGCCACAAAGGAATTCCTAATATCCCATGATTCTTGTACACAAAAAATCTACCCAGAAGTCTCATGATAAAGTTCTGCAACAACTCTTGTTATTAGTAAAAAATGGCAGATAGTTCGGTATCGTTTTTACTGGAAAAGCTGAATTCTTTACTTCAAGAAGAAGTGAATCTGCAGAGAGGGGTTCGTGAAGATGTTCAGCACATCAAATATGAACTCGAACGTCACAAGGCCATCTTAAGGATGGCTGATGCCATGGAGGACAAAGACCCTGAACTCAAAGCATGGGTGAAACGTGTGAGAGATGTTGCTCATGACATGGAAGATGCTATAGATGAATTCAACCTTCGCCTTGTTGATCAACATGGACAAGGCAACAATTCTTCTCTTCACAGGCTTATTTTCGGCCTTAAGACCATGAAAGCTCGGCGTAGAATTGCTTTAGACATGCAAAGCATCAAATCCAAAGTGGACGTTATATCCCAGGGACGTCCATTGTTACCTGGGATAGGCTCCAGGTCAAGTCAACGGCTTTCATCAAGGCTTGATAGCCAAGGAGATGCACTTCTGCTAGAAGAAGCTGATCTTGTGGGTATTGACAAACCCAAGAAGCAGCTTTGTGATTTGCTTTTCAATGAAGAACCGGGTAGGGCTGTGATTCCAGTTTATGGAATGGGAGGGTTGGGGAAAACCACCTTGGCGAAACAGGTCTATGATGATCCAAAAGTGAAGAAGCGTTTCAGGATTCATGCATGGATTAATGTTTCTCAGTCTTTCAAGCTACAAGAGCTCCTTAAAGACCTGGTTCAACAGCTCCATAATGTCATTGGCAAACCGGCTCCGGAAGCAGTTGGGCAAATGAAAAGTGAGGAGCTCAAAGAGCTGATCAAGAACTTGCTTCAGAGAAGCAGGTACCTCATTGTGCTGGATGATGTGTGGCATGTGAAGGTATGGGACTCTGTCAAACTTGCTTTGCCTAATAGCAACCGTGGAAGTAGAGTGATGCTCACAACACGCAAAAAAGATATAGCTTTGTATTCTTGTGCTGAACTGGGTAAGGATTTTAACCTTGATTTCTTACCTGAGGAAGAAGCTTGGTATCTCTTCTGCAAGAAAACATTTCAGGGTAACTCATGTCCTCCTCATCTGGAGGAGGTTTGCAGGAAGATCTTAAAAATGTGTGGTGGGTTGCCACTAGCAATTGTGGCAATTGGTGGTGCTTTGGCTACGAAAGGGAGGGCAAACATTGAAGAGTGGCAGATGGTTTGCAGAAGTTTTGGATCTGAAATTGAAGGCAATGACAAATTGGAGGATATGAAAAAAGTGCTTTCTCTAAGTTTCAATGAGTTGCCTTACTATCTTAAATCCTGTTTGTTGTACCTAAGCATCTTCCCTGAGTTTCATTCAATTGAGCACATGAGACTGATTCGCTTGTGGATTGCTGAAGGCTTTGTGAATGGAGAAGATGGAAAAACAAGGGAGGAAGTTGCAGACAGTTACCTCAAGGAGCTCTTGGACAGAAGTCTGCTGCAAGTTGTATCAAAAACCAGTGATGGCAGGATGAAGACTTGTCGCATGCATGATCTTCTAAGAGAGATTGTGAATTTGAAGGCAAAGGATCAAAACTTTGCAACAATAGCCAAAGATCAAGACATAATCTGGCCAGACAAAGTTCGACGCCTGTCAATCATAAACACATTGCATAATGTGCAACAAAATAGAGCTTCATTCCAACTCCGGTCTCTACTAATGTTTGGCTTATCAGATTCACTGGAGCATTTTTCTTTACATGCATTATGTTCCACTGGTTATAAGTTACTCAGGGTGTTAGATTTGCAGGATACACCTTTGGAGTTTTTTCCTGCTGAAATAATCAGCCTTTACCTTCTCAAGTATCTGAGTTTGAAGAACACAAATGTGAAAAGCATACCAAGTACCATTAAGAAGCTGCAGCAGCTGGAGACTCTAGATCTTAAACAAACCCTTGTCACTGCATTGCCAGTTGAAATTGTGGAGCTTCAACAGTTACGCCATCTGTTGGTGTATCGCTATGAGATTGAATCTTATGCTTATTTCCATTCAAGGCACGGCTTCAAGGTGGCTGCCCCTATAGGACTCATGAAATCTTTGCAAAAGCTATGCTTTATAGAGGCAGACCAGGCTTTGATGGTTGAGCTAGGAAAACTCACTCAACTCAGGAGGCTTGGCATCAGAAAGATGAGGCAACAAGATGGTGCTGCTCTATGTTCATCCATTGAGAAGATGATCAATCTCCGCTCACTGTCCATCACAGCAATTGAATATGATGAGATAATTGATATTCACAACATTTGCAGCCCTCCTCCGTATCTCCAGCAGCTATACTTGAGTGGACGTTTAGACACTTTTCCCAGCTGGATAAGTTCTCTTAAGAACTTGGTCCGAGTGTTTCTAAAATGGAGTTGGCTAAGAGAGGATCCTCTGGTACATCTTCAAGATTTGCCAAATCTGAGACACCTGGAGTTTCTTCAAGTTTATGTAGGTGAGACATTGAACTTCAAGGCAAAAGGGTTTCCTAGTCTGAAGGTGTTAGGCCTTGATGATTTAGCAGAACTCAAATCTATGACTGTGGAGGAGGGAGCAATGCCTGGTCTTAAGAAGCTCATCATCCAGCGCTGTGGTTCACTGAAGCAGGTACCCTTAGGCATTGAACATCTAACAAAACTAAAATCAATTGAGTTTTTTGACATGCCTGAAGAATTGATCACAAGACTGCATCCAAGTGGAGGTGAGGACTATTTGAGAGCACAACATGTTCCAGCAGTTTATTCCTCATATTGGAGGGATGGAGGTTGGGATGTCTACTCATTAGAGACTTTAGGGGAGCGAGAGACTGATTCCAGTCGCAGTTCTGCAATGAGAAGTCTTGAAATTTGTACTCTGTGGAAGGTTTAACACTCTCATTTTTTTCTTTCTTAACATGCATATGTGAGTGACGGCAAATTTTTGTTTCACATCAGCTTGCATATGCTAGTGAAAGCACTCTTTTGTTTCTGCAGTCATCTCACAGCAAATTCTTAAACAACTTTCAACCAAGTAATTCAGGGAGCATTATTTGCTTCTTGAACGTGTATTCTGAGGATAATGAATAAAAGTGTTCAACATTTTGGTTTACCAATGCATCATTCACTTAGCTTTTGAATCTTTCAGTGTGATCTCCCACTTCTAAACATGGAAATAAGAAGCTCACATTCTAAACAAAATATGATAATAAAGATTAGCAATACAAAATGATGTGCAGTAATCCATAAGACTATTTTACCTTATATTTATACTTTTATATAAAATAAAAAGGATATAGCTTTTTTAATAAGACTATGTTACTTTATATTGTATCATAAAATACATATCATAGTAAAATTTCTTTCTGCAAATAACTATATAATCCCTCAGCTCAACCTTAATTTTTTAATTGTCATTTTTTTCCTTACAAAATATTTATCTTCTATATTTTTTTTTAAGATTTGATACATGTGTTTACGCTAGGTATATAAAATGAGAATTTCAAGACATATTTTTCAATACGCGCGCATGTTTTTTTTTATATATAGTTTTAAACTGATTTTTTTTTCAATTATTAATAATTTTGTATTACAATATAAATTATTTATTACAAATTTTAATTGTAATAATATAATTTATTTTTAATAATATTAATACAGTTGTATTAAAATAGCAATTAGTTATTTTTTTTTATTATTCAATTATTCGATTTTATTTTGATTTAAAGAGTTCCCAGAAAAAAGAGGAATAACGATAACCTAATATAAGAGGATAAAAGGAGAAGGAAGAGAATTGGGATAAGGAGAATTGAAATTTGAGAGATGGCGAAGAAGGGGAAGAAGCAACTGATGTCATCGGCGCCGTGGCGAGGCGAGGAGAGCGAAGTGTTCGAAGAGGGAAAACTGAAAGTGACGAGGCAGGGTGATGGCACTGCCACCATGCACGTTCCCTCTTCCAAGTCCAACCATCTTCACCACGACGAAGATTCCATCGAAATTGATCCCGAACTACGCTACAGTTTCCAGCGCAATTTCCAGGTTCTTCTTTTCTCTTAACAAAATTAATTATGTGACCTACTTCTAAGGTTATGGATAACTGTTTTTGGTTCTCCTTTGTCAAGCTAGTTAAATAAATAGCCAAGTATTGTTCCTTGTCTTTGGACTTTACCCTAGGCCTTGCTAGTGACATAGATTTTAGTGCGAAATTTTTTATAGGAAATGCTTCATAGCTATACTTTTCTCTTTTTCCATATATTCTCATAGTTATGTTATTATTAGTATTATTACTCATTCTGTATGAACGAGTTCGAGCATGTTTGGCAACCGATGTCAAAGAGTGAAATGCAGAAGTAACATTTTGTGTTATGGACAATGAATGTGGGTTTAGCTAGATGGAACTAATAACTGAACAAACACTACAATCATTTCCTTCTTGTTTGTGGAATTGATTTAGCATTGATGTTCTTTCTCCAAATTTTGGACTGATGTGTTTTTTATTTTTTATTTTCTGTATAATGCAGTTTCTTCAACGTGTTTTTAGCATTGACACTGTTGTGAAACCTCTTCCTCCTGTCATGGCATACAATGTCTCTCGCAACTTGAGCTTCTTCACTCGCATTTTCACCCAATTCTTTGGTATGTTAGATTTGCAGCACCTTTTTCCACAGCTGAGATTATGGAACGATACTAGTTTTTGTTTGAATATGTGATGCCAAGTGTAATTAAATGGGATTGGTAGAACGAAATGAAATTATTTTATGTGGGAATGGAGCAAAGTTTCCATTCAATTATTTGGAAAGTGAACAAAATGGTAAGGGGATCAGTAAACAATTAGTTGATTCCATCTCACAATGCTTCCAAATCAGGGAGAAACATTGTTTGAGTGGGATGGAACCTATTTCATCATGTTTCATTTCTTTCCACCGGAATTTTGAAAAAAATCGAAGCAATGAGCATTCTACTGTATGTTCTTCCCTTCTACCTCATTCCATCAATTCAAAAATGAGAACTGTTTGCATGTTAGCTATTCATTCAATAAATTTCTTCTATCATTCTCGTTTATTGGTTATATTTGATTGGAAATTACAAAATTATGAGTGATACAAATTTTTTCTGATTTTCAATAAATTTCAATGGTAATAGAGTGTTCAAAATAGTGTATTAGAATGTATGTTACTGGTGTTTTACTTTGAACCTAGTTTTATTTCAAATACCTTGTCTTGCATATTTTGCGAAGCCCCTTCAAGTTGTCCATTACTGTATGCTAACCTTGACTACTTTATACATGAACAGGAATCTCAAACCTTTTATTCCCTTTCTCTTTCATTATATAGTATCTACCATCTAAATTGATTATGTGAGTTTCTCTGCGTTTTATTTGTCATTTGAGTATCATACTAAAGTGTATGATGATCTATAATGGAAAAAAGTTATTGGTGGTATTTCTGCATATTCATTGGATTAGCTATTATGTTTATTTTGGAAACGGGAATTTGTTAATCTTTGATGTTTCCTTGCGTTTATGTTGCAGATCCTGAAGGTATTGCAAATGCCCAGAAATCCTTGGGCATAGGACAGGAAGATAAAGTTCGCAAAGTTCGTTGAAGACAATTGGGGTTAGACACAGAATGGGATTGGAAAAAGGGAAAATACTGAAATGAGGGAATAGACTTATCATCTATGATTAACCTTTTTCTGATTGATCACTCGTGGTACTGTTTAACTCGTATTTACGTTATATATTTACAAATTGAGCAGCTTAACAATTTGATTACTTCATAATCTTAATAAAAAGCAAGATCGTAGAGAATGTTTGTAGTAACTATGGTAGTTGAATCCCGATACAAACTCTCATTCGGAGAGTTTATATTTTGAATTGTGAATTGTTTCGTATGAGATTCATAAACATTTAAAAAATATAACATACAAGACATGTAAACTTGTAAAGATATAATTAATAATCATAACCATATTTAAAATTAGTGGTTGTACACTATAAGTTAATGATATAATGATTGGATTAAGCTGGTTGTATTGTTCAACTTCTTTATTAAATGAAAAAAAGTAAATATTTGACCCAAGGAGAATAAGAAAGAGATGACATTATAGTTATCTTCTCTCATATGCAGAAGTGCCTTTTCATTTTTCATGGAAGTCGTCACTGTCTCTTAGTTCTTCCATGGGTTGTACGGCTAAATAAAGTATTCATGACAATCGGAATAAGGGTATGCATAGTTGACATAATAAAATGAAATAAATTAGGGTTTTCTTTAAATTGGATCATGTGACTTCATCCGTTTTAGAGTGAGACTCGAATCCACAGTTCAGATTGTGTTTTTGATTAGAATTGTGATTCTAAGTATGATACAAACAAGTTTTTCTACTATTTGTATAATGGGGATTTCAAATCGTACCATGCTATATAAATCATGTATAGTGTGACACTTAGCATAATTGTAACTCTAATCTAATGTAATTTTAATAGTTAGTCAATAATTGGAGGAATATTATTTTCAGTTAAAAAACTGGACAAATAAATCATTAATTATCATTGTTTTTTTAATAGGAATCTTGGTCATTGTCAGGGATTATGTGGGCATTTTTTTTTCCAACCCCTTAAAGGGATGGTGTGCTAAAGACATTAGAACCAGGGATTCAGAGCCTCCACAGTCTCAACAGAAAGGATTTTGAACCTCTGCAGTTATAAGTTGAACTGCGCTAATCTCACTCATCCAATCTATTTTCTTAGATAATAAATTAATATGTAAATTAAATCATATTTTGATAGTGTGATTTACAACTGCATGGTGCTGTGCAGTTATATATATTACATCTATATACAAACTATGTATTTTCAGATTGACTTCATCTGTATAGTTAATGCAAAAATTATATTCATGTCATTATTTTTCGTAAGAAAATAAAAACATTAAACAAAATTTAAAAACATTCAACATAATTGATACTCAAAGAAAAAGAAAATGTTACAAGCATAATTTATAACTTATGAAAGTTTCAAATGGATGGATTGATACAACAGTTAGTGATGTCATAGTGTGCTGACTGAAGATAATTGAGGGAAAATAATCCTCCTGATAACCAATAGTAACAATAATTGCTTCTCATTAATAAACAAATAAGCTCTTGGAAAGACTAAAATAGACAAAATCATGCTTGTGTAGTGTTGAACTAATTTGGTTGATTTTTCGGTAACTCAAGCCTTGCTTTGAAAATAAGACCCGAGTTTTATATGGATAATGTTCCAAAATTGTTTTCTATTGTAGAAGACATAGCGTGCTAAGTACTCAAGAATGTACAAATTCTTAGTCCTTCTGTAAATTATATCAACAATGACATTTTCAATGATACACTTCTCCACCATAGTTTCCACAGTACGCTTAAGGTATTAAAAAAAATATACATATCTTCCACTATTCTGTGTTTCCATGGAAAAAGTATACTCTTTTTCCCAATACCCAAACTTTTTCTAATCCACAAATTAGGTTAATGTATTTGACTTTGCTTCTAAAAACCTATCTTCCCTTTATAATGTAATATGTGGCCTTCTAGGCTTTATTATTTTTCCATTTAGTCTACGTTAAAAGATGTAAATCCAGTTTGAATTCATTGAACATGTTCCAACATTCTTATTGTAGTCAAACATAGAACCCACTATGTGGACAACATGACACCATTGCCGTGCCCACTGTTTTAAGGCAAAGAAAGTGCCAATTTATAAACAATTTCTATGTAAATGAGGTTCTGAGTATGATTGATGTGCATCATTACATTCATACATGAAAAGTCAGCAAAGACTTCTTCCTTCTGTATGCTTCTAATTTTAGCCCATATTTGTCCATATTTTCTTGCTGTTATAGTTAACATATTGGTGATAGTGTACAAGTTAATAATTTACTAGCTTATAATAAAATTAGTCCCTTATAAATTCAAACCTATGGTCATTGAGGGGATATGATTTTAATTTTAGTTAAAAATATATGTTCATTGAGGTCGCTTATAAATTTTTATTAATACATATATTGGTGAATCTTATATTTTCCACCTAATATTATATTATAATGAATAGTTTTATTATCTACTTTACTATAATTAAATATTTATTTCTTTATATTGTGTATAATATTAGACAATTTGGTTATACATATTATTTTTTTTCTTTTCTATCTGCGAAAGAATTAGAAATAAAATATAAAGGCATATGTTTTTAGAAAATAAAAAATAAAGAACAAATTATAATCGTATTAAACGACATAAATACTAGATAACTTATATAATCTCCTTCGTATAAGTCTAACAAACTCTATTCACATGTATACATTAATCTGAAAATAAACATCGAAATGAATTATTTTATATGGTTTCCTCCCAATAATATTTTATATTTTCTTTTAACACATTTCTCTTTCAGGACGAATTAATTATTTTGTATTGTTTCATTTTGTTTTTCTTTAACATCTTTTTCTTCAAGACTAATAATCTGTCTAACATCTTTTTCCTTCAATTCAACACTAATAATGTAACATTCTTACCATTAAGACAAGTCTTTTTCCACCTCATTCACATATTAAGTTAAGTTTATGGTATTACTTAGTAAAAATAAGTTAGACATATTAAATTTTCTTCCTTTCACAATTACATATCTTATATAAATAAAATAATAATTTGATATAATAATATTTAAATAATTAATTTCAATTAAATTTTATTTGAATCAGTTCCAAAACGTCAAATCACAAACCAAATCAAACTATTATTCTAAAAAAATCAAATAAATCTAAAAAAATTTATTTTTAATCAATTATTGGTTTTTTAGATCAATTTTCCGCTATTTATTTTCGTATCGGTCTGATTCTGCACACCCTATTGACCTTCCTAAATCTTGGCATCAAATTCCTTACCTATTTCTTTTTACAAGTCACATTCTAGAGATTTTTTTCTATATATGAGTTATTGTAGAAAACTTTTCAAAAATCTACCCTAATTTTTTAATTACATCATGATTAATATCATTTACTCTCTAAATTTGGATTTTCTATTGAGCTTTTGGTACTGCCCTTTTAATATTTCTTCAAAATACACTAATTTTGATATTTAAAGTTATATTAAAAACTTTTTAAATATATCAAAATCAGTATATCTATCTCGAAGACATAGAGATAACACTAACAATTCAGTAAAAAAAATCTAGACTCGTACTTTTCTGCAAACTTTTTCATAATCGTAGGAATGATAGACCATTAAAATTAATATGGTGTTAGAAAAATAATTACGGTGGAAGGAGGATCTTAAAGGATAAATTAGAAAGTTAAGATATATTTTTTTAAATTAAGGAGTATTAACTAGTTTCAGCAAACTTATTTAATTTATGTGAATTGATTCAAACTTATAATAATATAATGAAGGGGTATTTTACAAAATTAATTCAAATTAATAATTGGGTTACATGTTGAACTTGATTTGGAGACTATCCATACCAGTCTAGTTTAGCTGTATAATCAATTAACAGCATAGGATCTTTACACAACCCTTCAAGCAAGGTTTTGTTACCAATGAAGTTCTAATATCTATCATTTTAAACAGACTGGTGTCCCTTTTTTTTCCACTAGCTTTCAAGGTCTCCTCACCCTTTTGGTGTAAGGCTAACCCTTGCTTTGTAGGGTTAAAAAATAGGAAAGTAAAAAAAAGTTTAAAATTTCAACAGAGAACAAAAATACAAAAAGCCCTCTTGAGTTTTGTTTCTAAAAGAAAATGAGTTTTTCTCTTTTCTTTGTCTTTTAGATCTCTCTTCAATAAAAAAGAGAAAAGAAAAATAGATTCAATACATCCACCATCTGAACTCATTAAATTACACTGGCGTTTTCTGAGATATTATCAAACTACACAAAAAATTTACGGAAATCTCCCATTTATTTTAAAATATTACATTTTCAATCTTTTCCTATATTGCAAATGTAGTCTCTTAAATTTTAAAAATATTACATTTACATTCTTGGTAAGACCATTACAATAATGGAAAATATACGAAGTATAAGTGTTATTTGAAAAAAAGAAAAAACATTACAAGAAAATACCATTGAAATTTACGCATGTTGATAGTTCTAATGCATATTTTAAGTTAGATTATAAAATAAAATGAGCAATCCACTCTTCATTAAACTATGCAATTAGTCCATTACGAGTGAAGGTAGAAATTCACTCATTAAATTAAATTCTGATAAAGGAAATATTTAATTAAGTTTTAATTGACTTATAAATTTTGGTATTTTTAATTAAGTGTTTATTAAAATTTGTTGTTTTATTGAATATTCAAAATATTTTTTCATTTTGTAAAGGTTTTATTCTTCTATCATTACTTTAATTCTCTAGTCTCTAGCATACCAATCAATTTGCACTATCTCTCCATTCTCCCTAATTCATTGATCAACTCACTCTTTTGTGAGGTATTTAAAACGTAATCAAGACTAAAAGAAAAAACAAGTACACTACTATATATATCTGTTTTCTTTGTTCTACGTTTCCTTCCTCCCACCCAAACACACCACTTACCTTGGGATATAGCTAATTCCTACAAGCAAAGTCGTCTAGATTAACACTGCCCCAAAGCTCAGAGTCACTGGTAACATTCTCTTTATACTTTTTTGGCATATGCAAATGCTTTCATCCCCTTTCACTACAGTCTTATTTTTAGTACTACTACACAACTTGTCTTTCCTAAAAAAAATTGTCCACAAAAATTTAATATATTTTGACTTCAACCAAATCTTTTAAGGCATTAATCAGGCACCCTCTGAGTAGAACTTGCATTGCGGTAAGGAATATTGTTTTAAAATCCTTGACGCGTTTCTTCCTCACATTATCTAAGTAATAGTAAGTCAGCAATTTTATATAGTGATTTTTCTCTTCGTATATATTTTAAGATAGCTTGTAGCTCAACTTGACATATTCTAAGAAAACTTTTAAGCTTTTCTTGCATTTGTTTTGTTTTGTTTTCATTTTCTGACACGTAGTAATCTACTTGTGATGCTGTCATTTTTCAATTTTTTGTGTGAAAAAAGTCTTGCATCTCTATCTCCTGTGTTATTTGTAACTCATGCAACAATCGGTTGAATAAAACAATATCTTAAGAAATTTTCAAAGCAAGGCATATAGCTAGGAAGTCTGAAACCAAGTTTATTTCCACTAGTTGCTGTAGAAATGCACGAAGTTCATGGCTGAGAGTGCAGTGGGTTTTCTTCTCCAAAGGCTTGCACCTGTTTTTGAGAATAAGGTGAAATTGTTCACTGGAGTTCAAGCAGAAGTGATATACCTGAAAGGACAGTTGGAGCTGATAAGAGCCTTCTTAAGGGTTGCAGATGCGTTAGAAGAGAGTGATGAGGAACTTAAAGTTTGGGTTAAGCAAGTCAGAGATGTTGTTCATGAGGCTGAAGATCTTCTTGATGAATTGGAACTTGTCCAGGTACATAACCATACCAATGGATTCTCTATTTATCTCCGTATCAGGAATATGAAAGCTCGCTATCGGATTGCACATGAGTTAAAAAGCATCAACTCACGCATCAAAGTTATTTCTTCAAGTCGTAAGAGATTCCTCAGTATACTGGACACTTCTTCAGTGGCTTCAAGTTCCATGAATACAGGTACTACTAACTGGAAAAGACTCTATTCACGCTTAAGTGATGAATATCCTAATGGTCATGGACAGGGGAGCCAATCAATTATGCGATTATTTTTGTTCTTGCCCTGTGTTCAAGATAGTTGTCGTGAATGTTTTGAAACGTGTTGTGAAGTAAAGAAAACGTGCTAGTAATCATTAAATTGCTCAATCTTACAAAATCAACTAGTAAGATGAGGTTTACACCTTCTCACGCCGAGATTGTTCAACTCATGCGTGGAATAATATATTAAGGGTGGTCGGATAGTGGTCCGATGACAGGTGATCCATTTGGTCCAACAACCTTACTAGGATAGATCCTGATACCATCTTAAGAAGTGGATTTTAAATCTAACTCAACCTTACGAAACTAGTTTGTAAGGTGAGGTTTGTACTCACTTATAAACTATTGAAAAGTCTTATCTATCTCTAATCGATGTGAGATCTCCAACATTTACTACACCATATCTTGCTGAACTCATTTCTTATTCTTTCATTTCACTACTGAAAAATAAGGAATACAAATCTGGCAGCTGGTATTTCTCTATACAAGTCTAGAATATGGAAGCTTCAAGTAATAACAATGTGAACACTTCCAATTGGCGACCGTTTTACCTCTCCTCTCACAGTAATGACTTATTTAATGTCACTTGCAAATTTATACAAGACTGATAGTGGTAAATGAAGTAGGTGCAAAAAAAGTGAGCAAGTGGTAGTAAGCAAATTGCATTCTAACAATACAAATGTACTTCGTTTGCTATTTACACAATTCTCACTTGTGAGACTAGAACAATAAACATATCCTGAAACAGGTAACGCGTGGCACGATCAACGAGGAGATGCTCTTCTCCTGGACAATACTGATCTAGTGGGCATAGACAGGCCAAAAGAGCAGCTTATAGGATGGTTGATCAATGGTTGTCCTGGACGAAAAGTGATTTCTGTTACTGGAATGGGAGGGATAGGAAAAACTACCTTGGTGAAGAAAGTATATGATGATCCAGAAGTAAGAAAACACTTCAAAGCCTGTGTTTGGGTGACTGTTTCTCAATCTTGTAAAATTGAGGAGCTTCTCAAAGACTTGGCCCTGAAGCTCTTTTCTGAAATAAGGCGACCAATTCCAGAGGGAATGGAAAGCATGTGTAGTGATAAGCTCAAGATGATGATCAAAGACCTGCTGCAGAGGAAGCGGTATCTAGTAGTATTTGATGATGTGTGGCATATGTATGAATGGGAAGCTGTCAAATATGCATTGCCAAACAATAATTGTTGTAGCAGGATCATGATCACCACTCGTAGATCTGATCTAGCCTTTACCTCCAGCATAGAATCCAATGGTAAGGTGTATAACTTGCAACCCTTGAAAGAAGATGAGGCTTGGGATCTATTTTGTAGGAACACCTTTCAGGGTGATTCATGTCCCTCATATTTGATTGACATCTGTAAATATATCTTAAGAAAATGTGAGGGTCTTCCCCTTGCAATCGTGGCAATCAGTGGTGTCCTGGCCACAAAAGACAAGCGCAGAATTGATGAGTGGGATATGATTTGCCATAGTCTTGGAGCTGAAATTCATGGCAATGGCAAACTTGATAGTTTTAAAACTGTACTCAACCTCAGTTTTAATGATTTACCTTACCATTTGAAATACTGTTTCTTGTACTTAAGCATCTTTCCTCAGGACTATCTGATTCAGCGCATGAGATTGATTCGCTTATGGATAGCAGAAGGATTTATTGAAGCCAAAGAAGGAAAAACAAAGGAAGATGTTGCAGATGATTACCTGAAGGAGCTCCTGAACAGAAACTTGATACAAGTAGGAGGGACAACATCTGATGGAAGGGTCAAAACTTTGCGAATCCATGATCTTCTACGGGAGATCATCATTTTGAAGTCTAAGGACCAAAACTTTGTATCCATTATCAAAGAACAAACTGCAGCATGGCCTGAAAAAATTCGGCGGCTTTCAGTGCAAGGCACATTACCATATCGGCAGCAACATAGGTCTGTCTCTCAACTCCGTTCTTTTTTGATGTTTGGCGTTGGAGAACATGTACCCCTTGGCAAACTGTTCCCAAGTGGTTTTAAACTGCTTAGTGTTTTAGATTATCAAGATGCACCTTTGAAGAAGTTTCCACTAGCTGTTATTGATCTATATCATTTAAGATATCTAAGCTTAAGGAACACAAAGGTGAAAATGGTTCCAGGTCACATAATAGGGAAGTTGCACAATCTAGAAACACTCGATCTTAAGAAGACTTCTGTCAGAGAATTGCCTGTAGACATTCTCAAGCTTCAAAAGCTTCGCCATCTCCTTGTCTATCAGTTTAAATTCAAAGGTTATGCACAGTTTCACTCCAAATATGGTTTTAAGGCCCCCACTGAAATAGGAAATTTAAAGTCTCTACAAAAGCTTTGTTTTGTGGAGGCAAACCAAGACCATGGAATGATAATAAGGCAATTAGGGGAGCTAAGTCAACTAAGAAGGTTAGGAATCCTGAAACTTAGAGAGGAAGATGGGAAGGCTTTCTGTTTGTCCATTGAGAGATTAACAAATCTTCATGCCCTCTCTGTTACATCTGAGGGTGAGAGTAAAGTCATTGATCTGACATTTCTTTGTTCACCCCCTCCATTTCTTCAACACCTGTATTTGTCAGGGCGTCTACAAGAGTTACCAAGTTGGATACAGTGTCTTCATAGCCTAACCAGGTTATTTCTGAAATGGAGCTGTTTAAAATATGATCCTCTACTGTATCTGCAAGATCTGCCAAACCTTGCACATCTTGAACTACTTCAAGTTTATGATGGTGACACTATGCATTTTAGGAGTGGAAAGTTCAAGAAGCTCAAGGTTTTAGGTCTTGACAAATTTGATGGTCTCAAAGAGGTGATAGTGGGGAAAGATGCAATGACTGGACTAGAAAGGCTGAGCATAGGGCGTTGTGAATTGTTGAAGAAGGTTCCATCAGGCATTGAGAATTTGACTAAGCTGAAAGTCCTTGAGTTTTTCGATATGCCAGATGAACTGATGAAGACAATATGTCCACATGGTCCAGGAAAAGATTACTGTAAAGTTTTACATATACCAGATGTCTATTCTACCTACTGGAGAGATGGAGGTTGGGATGTTTATGCTCTTGACACTTTCAGCAGAGATTGTTCTCCCAGATCAGGCACTCTCATAAGAAGTCACGAACCTCGCATTCAGTGGAAGCTGTAGCTCTAGATTGTGGAATATTTGGTACAATTCTAGAGTATGTGTTGAATTTGAATCAAAATTGAAACTTCAGTTTAATAATCGATGCCCACATTTATTGATATTGTGTGGGTTATTAAGGTGATATTTCAATTTTGATTGGACAACAACTTTAACCGCACCCAAGAAAGTGTAACAATTTCTGTATATTACCTAGACTGTGCTTTAAAAATTGAGCAGACTCATTTCCTGTATAGAAGTCAGTGCTCTAAATAAAGGTGAAGGTTTTTGTTCACCTTTGTTTAAATATGATCAATGTAAATAAATACCATAATCAGCATTGTTAAATACCCAAATTGTATAATACAAATCTTCATATATTACATATTCAGATTTGATTCTATTTTTTTATGATTACAGAAATAATGTGATATCAGCAGTTGTGCCTATTACAAGATATATTTTATTATTGATGTAAATGAAAATTAATACAACTACGCTTCGCAGTGAATGAAAAAAAAAAAAATATATATATATATATATATATATATATATATATATATATATATATATAAAAGCTCAGAGAAGTTGTAGAAAATTACCTCGATGAACTCTTAATGCAGATGGAAGACAGACAAGACCTTTTATTCACATTACCTTGATTCAGAAGACTAAGTAGGGGAAATAGATCTATTTCTCTTCCTGGTTTCGCTCTATTAGGTTTCAGTTTGTTTTTTCAAACCCAACCAAAACTCCTATTAGCGAGGATATCGTATTCTGTTTTAAAATTTTAAAATTAAACTTTTTACTTCAAAAATATAATGAGGTTTAATTTATAGAAAGTTACTTTATTTATGATCAAATTTTTAAAATTTCAATGCTAGTCGTCTTAAAATATAAATTAAAGATCATTTAATGAATTAAAAATTCATACGAATTAAAGTTTTGTGAGAATCATTATGATTTACTTAAGAAAATAATCATGATACTCAAGTGTAAAAAGATGGGAAAACATATATTAGTTTAAAGGAAACAATTCTATTAGAGAAACTATAATTGCAAGAGAATTATTAAAAAAGAAAAAGATAAAATCGAACAGTGTTATGGTACAATGTTAAATTAAATTCATACTATACATGAAGTAATGATATTTATTTTACCTAAATAATATAAATGCTAATATACTTTCACATAATTTCATTCTAATGTAGTCTCAATGTCTAATTTAGTGACATCATACTAACATTCTCCTGTGATAATTTTCCATCCGCATAATGTAAATATTTTACACTGTCAAGCTTTTCATTCTTTCTCATGTTGCCCTTCTCGCCTTATATATTCTCTTATAAATTAAAGTTAAAAACTACCGAATAACACTACTATTTTACTTTTAAATGCATTATTTTTAATTTTACTTTTAAAATTCTTTTAAGACAAAAAAAATCAGTCAACTTGCCAAAAAATGAAGAAAAGACGGTAGAGTTTCCAAGGGAAATAACACTGCGACAAAAATAGTACATCACAATAAAATAAAATAAAAACGGTACATCATTTTATCAAACCTGCCATTGCTCAATCTCGAGCACTAAATAATACCTTTCAATTTTGAATAATAAAAACCTCCTTCATGTTAGTCAAAATTTCTGGGCTGAATGACCAGCGCGCCTTTGTCGTTGCCTGTGCCCATTTCAGAAGCAGTTCCTACCTTAGTAGAATTATACAAAAACTGACGAGTGGAAGAGGACACTTCACGATGTGTCATCACCTAAATATGTGAATACCCTTTTCTTGAAGAGGCGAGCAAGTTGAACAATTTCAGTTTCTCTTATATGTTTCACCATGCTATCCTGCTGCTCATTTTGTTTTCCTTTCCGGGATAATCTGGTTGCAACATCAATTGTTAAACTAGCCATATCCCTAGTGGTTGTTAAACCGCGCAAGACAGCGGCAGAATATAAAGGATTCGACACTAGTCTGTTAAGTAATATCAGTATCTCCCGTATCAAAAATGTCCTGACAGTGACAACAACAAATGAGTCACAGAAAATCAATAAGAAAAAAACACAACATATATATATATATATATACAAACACATATATATATTCTCTCCTTCATTCATAAAACAAATGGAGTAAACGAAATAGAAGAGAAGTAACCATTAGAAAACAATTGTAAAGTACAACTTTACAATCATTTAACTTTTCATTATCTGAAAAAGGATAAGTAAAGAAATGAACAAATTTTATGATTGTATCCAAACAGTCAGTTTTATTACCTCTCCCTGAAAATTTCTGCCTGCTGCTCATATGATCCAGCTTCGAGATCCATCTCTGATACCAGTAATTGCAAAATCAACATAAGATAGTTTACCCCTCTACTTGAGAGCCTATGACCAACAAAAATTTCAAAACCCGATTGTCCAGACGATGCAAGGAATGCCAGCACAAGAATCACATTTCTGCTTACTTTCAATCCCTGAAATTACAATGACCAAAATTTTAGGTAGTAATATTTTGAAATATATATAATATGACTTTCCCAAAACTGAAGTAAACCACTTGACTACATCCCTATCATAGAAGAGAATACTAAAGCTTTAAATCTTAATTTTTTGTCACAAAAGTTTCAGAAGAGTACTTAATTTGTTTACGTATTTGTTAAATTAAGAGTGGAAACGTACATACAAATGATAAAAGTAATTTAGATGGCTACACTTTTCACTTCTCAATGTTTAAGTTAATCATTTATTCTATAAACTGTCTTCAATTTGAACTCCCAAAAAGAAAATCCACAAGGTATCTCTTTAATGAGTTAGTGATTCTTCCGCAGACAACTGTACAATCAAATTGACAATATCACAATGAATATGCTATCCAACAGAATTCATAATAAATTAATCACATCTCAATTGATATACTAAATTGCAGAATTGTATGACCGGTGTAAGTATCTTTGATAGCAAACATACCAGTAAACCAACTCTATGAGAGGCTACACAATCAGACAATCCTTGCAGGATGATTTTAAAATTTTGCAAATCTGAAGTCGAATCATTCTTATCCATAGCACTGCTATCATCCCCCTCTTTACAACCACAGCAGAAAGCAGCCAACAGTTTTGGACCTTGAATGCGTGAAAATAAAAGTTCAAAAAATACATACAAAAAAGTTAGGATCTGCGTGGAATGCACAGCAGATACAAACTGATATTAACGCTCAATTTAAAACTAGGAATCTAAAATAGATATCCCATGAAGTTAGGTGTGTGGAGGTTCAAGGCATGATCTGTATGAACATCCTTTATTCAAGAAGTATCAGACCTTGTGTAAAAGTAACACGATATTGAATTTAATTTAGAAATACCACATCCTTCTACTGTTTATAAGAGCTTAAGTTAGTTCAGGATCAACAGGTATTAAAGCCCAATAGCACACGATAAGGGGCATAGATTCGGAAAGCGGTTACTAAGAGAGGTAATGATAGAAAGTGGTAGAAAGAAAAATGTTATTGAATAAAAAATTATAAGCACCAGGTCACCTGAGCTAGAGATACAAACTATGAGTATTTGAGTTTGAGAGAACTTGCTATAAGATCCCTTAATAACACAAGTGATATCAAGTTGGAAATCTCACATCGCCTAAAGATTCAGTCAAATTATAATATACAAGTGTGGTTGAAAACCTCATTTTATAAATTAGTTTTGTAAAGTTAAGTTTAAAGTCCATTTTCTAAGATATCCAACCTATTCCTCACTTCCATTTATTATCACTGTTAACCTAGAGGACAGAATTACAAAACATCTAGCAGTAACACTCTTTTAAAAAATATTCTCCTCTGCTTCCCTTCTCAATCTCCTTGATAGACCCTAGTCATTATGGGCCTACATCTATCTATACCACCATCACCTGAAACTAAAACAGCCACCTTCTTCTCGAGGTAAGTTAGGAAATGTGTCTTTGATTTGAGTGGCAACTCGAAGTAGTAATAGTTAGTTAGAGCGGGAAGGGATCTATCATGTTTTCCATATAGGAGGGTGTAGAGCTTGGTTGAGGGTAGTTTCCGTAGCCAGCACTCGCGTTGTAAACTTTAGAATTCAGATATTAAACCATGGAGAATCAAACTAAGATTGTTTGAGTTCATGCATTTGCTTGGGTATTTGCTAGTTGTCAGTCAGTTTTGCCAATATTTCATTATATAAAATTGATGCAGGAGAATGAAACTCCAAACCTCCCATCCCATCATTGTAACAAGAAACATAAAGAAGGAAACAAAGTTTTGTTGATTTTTAACAAATTTGCTAATAAACTCACATGTTCTTAAATTAGGGACTAGAAGAAACTATTAAAAGGAGTAATGCAAGATAATTTCATTCAAGCCGACTGCGGCTACATTGTCAGTCTGCATTTAACAATTTTAAAAAAATATAGAAAGAAAATAACTTTTCAGCAAAGTATTTATTTTCTTTCAAAACTGTTACATTCCTACAAAACTACAAGAAAAGACACGAGAGAGATATAAAGTCTATATGTAGCAATTGCTAAAACAATTGAAATGAAGGGTGCCTAGTACTTTATGAAAAAAAAAATTGATAAATTGGTCAGCAGAGGAAGCTTACAATTCAGAACCAGGTATAGAAGTCTTAGAGTGTGTTTCTTCACACACAGCCCAGCATCCTTCTTTAGCAATTCTGAAATAGTTTTAAAAACTATTGTCTGGCTAAACCTGTGTTCACAAAAACTCTTGACATGAACATGATATCTTCATAAGCCAATTTTTAAAAGAAAAAACAGGACCTTAAAACTTACTGCTTCCTCTCAAAGTAACCATTACTTCTCAGGAAAAGCAGCTTCATAATACATACTGCCTCCACTCTCACTCTTTCTTCTGTGATCCTCATGGCAATTTGATGCATTATCTCAAAAAGATAAACCCAATTTACATGAGGTTGTAAGGAGTTTTGATGGTTCTGGAATTCTTTTCTGCTTTCTGTTTCTTCATCGACAAGATTTTCATCTTTTACACCAAAATCCACAAGGTCCTTCCCATTGCATAGTCCTTCAATGAAGACATTGTCCCTGAGCAGAGGGCACCAGAAAGATCAAATCATAAGTTCATAAGAACAGGAACAGCAACATGGAAAGAAAGAAAGAATCATATTAAAAAATTGTTTACTACAACAAAGAATTTTAAGTAAATCAACAGCAATAATGCTGACCAAGCTTCATTCCTTGATCCCCCGTGCCCCCAGAAAAAAAAAAATGAACAGTCAAAGTAGGTGACAGGGAAAGATCAAAAGGCCAGGAACATCATTCCACTCAGTGAGCGTTTCTTGTTCTTAGTGTTACCTATACATACACATTTACACTTAATGCATACTTAAATTATAAAGTTTGACACATTCTAGAAGACATTCCATTTTCTTGTGTTTTCATCATAGGTATTAAACCCAGACCATACATTAGTCTTACCTATACATACACATTTACACTTAATGCATACTTAAATTATAAAGTTTGACACATTCTAGAAGACATTCCATTTTCTTGTGCTTTCATCATAGGTATTAAACCCAGACCATACAAATGATCACAACTCACGGTATGTGATAGACTTGTTAATCAAAATATAGTATAAATATCATGACTTAAGAAAGAGAAAAAGGGACCAATTCACAAGGTAACCTTGGGCTAAGGGATACACAGTAACAAAAAGTAGTTAAAAACAAAAAGAAAAGATCATCCAAATAATGCATACCTCCTTCCAACATTATTTTCCAATTCCAGTAGGAGCTTCAGAAGCATATGCAGTACACATAGAGAGCTATGGACAATAACAACCTGTGCAAGAGGGAGGAATTTTGTCAGTAAACGTTTAGGACTGATTTGAAACTTGATGGAACCACACCACAAAGCTAGCCATTGTAGTTGGCAAGCCCAAACCCTTATAAACCCCACACTAGACTTTCAATTTTAGAATATCATCAAAAGAATAAAATGACGTGAGCAAATAATGACTCAATAAGCCCTGAATAAATAAAAAATCATTTTAGAAAAATCATAACTCACAATTAGTTAGTTACAGCATGCCAACTGCATTGCAAAGATGTCCACTATGATACAATTTCATATGGATTTAATACAGTCAAAACTTGGTTCTAGAAACCAGATATATCAGAACTTTAATCTATGCCACACATATAGAATACAAAGCTCAAATATTTGAAACTATATGCTGAGCGGAGTTGATATTAGTTTCTGTTAGAGCCCAGGAAAGAGAAATGAGAAGTTGATAGAAGAAGAGAAAAAGGTGATGAACCAGTTTCTCTTATTGATTCCCTCTCATTGGCTAACCTCGCTAACTGCCCCTAACTAACTGATCTAACTGTTCCTAAGAGCCTATTATCTCTTTCTTATCTTTTGAGCATTTTTTAGGCCAAGGGCGAGTTGGACATAAACGTTCCAACTCATCACGTTCTCAATATACACCATTCAGGGTTTCAAACAGTACAAACAAGTTTTTGGCCTTGTAATCTATGTGGACCTCAGGATTACTATCAAGAGCTTCATTGGAATTTAATATCCCATGCATCATACAGTACCTACCATAAAGCAAACTGTTTTATGAATCTGTTTGACAACCTTGTAATCCAATACATATTGCCTAAGTGTTAGCATTACAGAGTTAGGATAGACGAAATAGCAGATTAGTTAGTAAAAGTTGGAGTACTTAGTACCCAGTAAGGGAATTAACAAATAGAGAAAACATAAGTGGAAAGATTCATCACTGCTTGAATCATTTTGTAGGTTGAGCATTTGCTCCAAGGAGAAATCCTTTGTGAATGGGAAACCCTTGAAGGATAGATTTCCTATTTTTAAGTTCTTTCCACTCAATTCTATAAGAAAGTTCCGTTTTTTTCATTTATACTCTTGCTTCCTAAACTACGAGTATTAATTATTACTTTTACTTACAAAGGAAAAGTGAGGAATCCTTAAGAACCTGTATGATCCATTAAAATATCTATCAAATCATCTTTCTGTAGACCTACTACTTAAAAGAAAAAATTATTATCCACAAGTAACAGGAATATAAGCTTGCAAGGAATTGGAAAATAAAACATTAATTCACAAAGTACTTACATTTTCCACACCACAGAGATCAAGCAGTGGCCCAATTAAAGCTTCCAAAACATCTGTTCCATCAGCTATCTGTACAACACATCAATTAATACCTTGCTTTTTTGGCAAAAAATTCATAAAGCAATGATCAAGTAAAAGTCACTCACTAATCACTGCTTTAAACCAAACTATTTCATGTCTTGAAACTTCCAATGGATCAGAAATGCACAACTTCGTATATGAGTTGCACAGGAAAATATATAAAAATAGAGAGCTGAAATAATACCTTTGTCAATGCAAAGTAGAGATCTGACATCTTTGCTGCCTCTGGAGTACGAAAACAATCCTTGGAGTAACGCAAAGCTACTCCTGAAGAGCTTAAATCTGAAAACAACTCTGGTGTTATTTCAGAGGGCAGGCTCATATTCATACAGCCAAAGAGAATATGAAAATCTCTTTGACAACCCACGAGCAACTTGGATATGACATTATTTCCCATCTTTTTAGTAGGAGATCCCCATATTGCCAGCAACTTCTGGGAGAGATCAAGATAGGCAGAGAGATCATCACTTAGAGCACCTTGGGCTTCTTGATGACTAACCATGTCTGTTTCAACTCCCTTAGCTTTAAAAGTAGTTTCAACTGGCGTACAACAAAAACAAGTCAAGGGGGTGTCACATGTAAGAAGTAAACAGAAAATTCTTTAAAATAAGAGAGAGATTTCTCATGTCTCACCAATTGGATCGTTTGAAGATACTCCATTTTTTAATTTTGAAGAGGTGTTATGACAATTGGGATCGAGAGTTCCAAAATCCCTGTCATTTTTGCCCCAGGTTAATAACAACTTTATGCCAGATGTGACAACATTACATTAGAGTGAGTGAGGATAAAAGTAAAAGACAACCTCTAGCCTGATATGCTACACTGGATGGTTATTTGTCATTCTAGACTATTCTATTACTCAAGCAATTTAATTACTAAATATGTCAGGCGAACTCTTAATTTAGCTGAGACCAATTGTCACACAACACGGTTTGCATAACAGAGATAGGGACATATTCACCAATAGTTGTTGCTTTCAGCTTCAGCTCATAAACTTCATAATAAAAAAGTTAAGTGCACCTTTTTCATCCTAGTACTTCATTTTCAGTGGCTTCTACCTCATGACATGGTTCAATATATGTAAGTAACACGGTACAAAACTGCAATAAATTAAAGAGCTAAACTGCAAGCTTTCTTGTTGACTAATCTGAGATGCAACTGAAAGGAGACATTATTGTCCTAGAACCACAATTAGAGCATTGTGTAAAAAAAATGAGTTACTTGTTTGTACTCTTTGTCTTTGAACGCTTAACACAACCACTTTCTTCTTCGTTACTAGAAAACGTGAATTTGGGTTTATCTTCTTTTTTGTCTCTTTCTTTCTTTAACTTGACACGCTCTTTTTCCTGAAAGCATGCAATTGAGTTATGATATTCCAAAAGTTAACGGACTCTCAATCAAAGCTTTGAAGCAGTAACAGAAGGAGTGAATAACACAGAATCTAGTCCTCAGAAAACAATAGACAAAGCGTGTATATATAGTTGCCGAGGCACACCAGATTTGCAATCTGCTGTGTTGCATGTTCCAGCCCCCTCTGTTCTTGCCACCAACCAACAATGCCAAGTTTAGTACAAGAAAAAAATACGCGAATATTTTAACAAACATTGGAACAATCCAGCATAGCAATACCGTTTTCCCTCCCTTGTAACTTCCAAAACAAACAACAACACAACTAGCGGAGCACTACCAATAGAAACCTCAATGGATAACGATTGCAAAGACAACTTAAATATCTTGAAATCAGGTGACAAAATTTCACCGACGAAACCAAATAACAGATATATTACATTCCCTCCCTCTACTATCACCCTCCACGTCGAAATCCCAATGTTAAAACTGAAGCCCCTTTGAGAAAACATTCATGTTTTCACCTAAACTTACACTTGCTTTCAACCTGTTTCCTAACAGTTTTTTTTTTTTTTGCTTCTTCAATAGAAATATTTGAAAGTAGTAGTAACACAAAGTAGCGGTACTGTAAATAAGAAAAATAAAAAAAAAATAAACAACGAAACAGATTATGAACATAAAGTGCAAGACCTAAAAATGGAAGAGGCGTGCATTCACTTCCATTTGGAGACTCGTGAACACTACCTTTAAGCGTTCGATCTCGAGGTCATTGTCGGAAGGAAGATTGGGAGGCGAATCGACAATGATAGGTATGATCCTCTGAGAGAGCTCCCGCGGCGGCGAGAAGGAAGCGGCGGAAGGAAGCGGTTGCGGAGGGTGATAAGAAGTTGAAGGAAGGGCGTGAGAGTAAGGTTTCTGCGGTAAGAAGCGGTGGTCCAGTTCGGCGGAGGAAGAGGAATAAGGGTTAGAGGTTGGTTTTGGCGCGCTTGCAGTGAGCACAAAGAGCTCTTCCATCATCTCGTGGTTCCATTCGTCGAACAATTCGTCTGTGTTTTCCATCACACCACTCACTCTCTCTCACTTCTTTTCGCATTTCAACACTTTCAAAAATCTTACCTGAATTTAAGCTTTAATTATTTTGGTTTTTATTTATTTGGAATATGAGAAAATTGTTTATATTTTTTATTTAATTAAATTTGAATTTCCCAAGTTACTCCTTTTATAGTATATTCTACTAGATTTCTTTTTGTACCAAAGTTAAAATTAATTATCCTAAATTTAGTATTAGTCGTGGTCAAAAAAAGTAATTGTATGGTAGATATAACATTCAGTAGAAAATAATTAGAATTCAAAAGAATGATGAACAAAAATATTAGCAGCTAAATGGTCAGCACATAGGGAATCTATGTACCAACTTTAAAAAGCTAAAAACTAGATTACTTCAAATAATGTATTTTAGTAAATTACAGTTTACAAGCTATTAAATATTTCTCACTTAGCTTCTACTTTATTTAATTTTCTTTTATTACTGTTTTTTATATTTTTAATACGTTCATTGATATCGTTAGTGTTGTAATACACTATTTTTATTATTTGTTTGCCTTTTCATTTTGTATCAAATTTAAATAGAAATATGTATTATCACACATTAAAGTAATAAATGTTTCATGAGTTATGTGAAAATTACATACAAGTTAAAAAAACAATAATATTCAATGTAACAATAGTTGAAACTAAGAAATAAAAAAAATCTGAAAAAAAGTAAAAAAATTAAATTTGATTAACATTCATCACTGTTAAATAAAAAATATATACAAATTTTTAAAAATTATTGAAATACTAAAACCTCTTTATTAGAATTTAATTATATTAAAAATACAAAAATATAACTACATAATAATATATTTTTAATATAGGAGCACAATTTTCATTTATATAATAAAACTTGATATATTCTTTTATGTCATTTTATATTTATCAATCAATTAGTTTACTGACTAATTCATGAAATATCTCTAAATATTAAATAAGTTTATCAAGTCAATATTTATAAAAATATATAAGTTACCATACTATTCGAAATATTGCTAATTATAAATTATGAAAATACCATATTATATTTCGGTACTTAACATTCTATTTAAGATATCACTCAATTAGCTCACTTTTAGCATAATGACTTAATCAAGTGATTAACACCATACTAAACAAAGTTTAACCTCTAATTTATAACTAAAAGGATGTTTGAACCTATTTGGGTTTCTCTTCATTATTGGTATAAGTAAGAGTTCAGGATAAATAAAACTATATCTTTTTGAACGTAAAAACAATATATAATATGAAATTAATAGTAAGTAGACACAATCAATAAGAGGTCGATAAAGAAAAAAAAATCTCTTGAATCCATACCTTTCACTTGAGCTTGGGAGTTAGTATACTCATAACTTTAATACCTGAATCAAAATATTACTCAATCAATTTGATGTTTAAGATTATAGCTTAAGCAAGTATCTAATAATACTAATACTAAATAAAATTCCATCTATAATTAAAAAATACTTTGACTTATTTTCTTTCTCTATCATGAATCTAGTACAGGTATTATAAATAAACAAACACTTTAAATAAATATACATTTTAATTTCTTTTAAATAATCCTACATAAAATAAATATACATTTTAATTTTTTTTAAATAATCCTACATACAATTCACATTTTTTCTCTATCAACTTCAACGTTGAAATATCACATATATCCTACAATGATAAAAAAATAAAAAATTGAAGACCATAACTGTTAGAAAATACCAAAATAAAAAAGACCTAAAAGATAAAAGCTGTGTAGGTTAATCCAATTCTACCATAAAGAAATACTTTATATATTGTATTTAGGTTTACAAAATTGCATAGCTCCTACACTAAGAGAGATGTGAGTTAGCAATTACAACTTTCGGTTCATTACAATATATATTTTGATTGAAAATAAGCAAGCAATCTTCTCTTTATTTGTCTAACAAATGCCTTCATTTTTTATACTTGCATAATCTATTAACAAGTATCATATTAGTTTTCTTTTTCAAATTTAAGCATATCAAAATCTCGATGCCCTTTTTATTTATAAATATTTATAAGCATCAATAATTTTTTCTATAAAAGGTCTATTATTCTCAACACAAATCAAATCGTAGCATCTTAATGTATGGTATATTTTATAATCAACTTCTCTTTCACATACATCTTTAATTTGTAGTCACCATCAACAACACATATATACACTACACTTAAAACATTCAAGTATCTAAAACCAAAAACAAAACGGAAGTTTTTAAATCTGTTGCATGAGTTCTTCCGTCAAAACTTATAGGGAAAAAAAATTAAATAAACTAATTTTGTAGTTGCATGAGTTCTTCCGTCAAAACTTATAGGAAAAAAAAAATTAAATAAACTAATTTTGTAGAATCTCGTTCATATAATTTTTTTGAGTTTCATGGCTAATTTGTATATATATAAACTAATTTCAATTCATAAACAAAATATTTTTTATTTTTTCCTTCACATATTGTCCTCCTTAAATTTTAGAAAAAAAATGTTCAAAACATAAAAAAAACAACAACCAAACTGAGGAACATAAAATGGTAAAACTGATAGCTAAACCACCAAGTTAACACATTTAAACTACACAAATATCAGAAGCAATATTCAGTTAATTGGTAAAAAATAAAGGTAAAAGGGTAAGTTTCCTTGCACTGGAAGAACCACAACCAAAGATTTTGGGTTTGAGTGCTTCTTAAACCACAACCACAAAGAACACCAACATAAAGCCATTAGAGAAAATGAAAAAAAAAGAGAAAAAAGTGGTGAAGACAGGTTGGACAAGAATGTGAGAGAAGGAGAAGAATAATCTATAAGAAATTTGGCACAAATAGGACTAAAGGAAATAGTTAAAGGGGTGATTTTTTTAACAATTGATAGGATTTCTTTTAAGAAAAATAGTTTTATTTTTGATAGATTAAATTGGTAATATTGTACATGTTGTAATTGTTTAGTCAGAAAAGCTGGCATCATAGACTCATGCACCAAGTTTATGGATTCTCCACCAATGAATAAAAAATAAAGTAAAAACAAAAGCAGATATTAAACTAATTATGCCATCTTTTCAATTTAATCTTATCTTGGGATTTTTTTGTTATATATAGAAAAAATTTTAATATATCAACATCAATGTATTTTACATCAAATCTGAACTTCTTTTTTTTTTTTTTTTTTTTTTTACAATAATTAATTTGAAGAAGACACCGTAACAAGGGCGGTGGATGTGGTGGAGCATCACTCGTCACTCGACTGTGACACCCTTCTCAGCCCAATCAATAACCCCTTCATTCCACCATTCACATTTTTAATTCTCA
>Ga0209700_101295_pt1 | contig 51279 bp, 24 predicted proteins | sample SiratroredBW_FD_187528 | JGI IMG/M metagenome (GOLD analysis project Ga0209700, IMG submission 187528) | Root nodule microbial communities of legume samples collected from California, USA - Siratro red BW (SPAdes) (version 2) | ecosystem: Host-associated > Plants > Roots > Nodule | place: USA...
AATATATACATAACATATATATAAATAAATATAAATAATAAAAATTTAAAAATTAATATGTATATATATATATATATATATATATATATTATTTAATTAAATATATTCTACATCTAATATATAAAATAATATTACATAAAAGTATGAGTTAACTGATATAGATGTAACATAATAAATAAATAAATATATATATATATATATATATATATATATTATTTAATTAAATATACTCTACATTTAATATATAAAATAATATTACATAATTTATCAAAAATCAAATCTAACATTTATATATAAGAAGTATAACCACAAATTATTTTTATAAATGTATTAAGTTTACACCATGCAACTAACATTTTTCGTTAATTTAATATGTTTAACTCTTTATTACTTCGTAATGATATAATTCACATACATACATTTTTATAATTTAATACATAATATCTTTAAGTATTTTTTTTATAATTATATATATATATATATATATATATAACATTTACCAATCATAAAATACATCAATTTTACCATACAAAGATTGTTAAGTTGTTAAGCAAGATATTTGTACATAAATTTTGCTTGAGTCAAAAAAATCATCATCCCTTAAGCAACCATAATATCACTTAAAACTGTCAAAAGAAAGATTTGTCTTAATATTTTTTATGTTTGAGTGATAAAAAATGAAAAAAAAAAAAATCATGTGAAATCTTCAACATTTATCAATCCAATTTACGTTTTGAGCATGAAATTCTAGAATAAAACTAATCTATGCAACATTAATTATCTAATTTAATCCTATTTAAAAATAATTATTTAAAACTCTTAAAATCATATGATTTGCCTTAATCTAATGAAACTTCAACTCTAAGTTAATCTCAACATTAAAACATTATATCAAATCAAAGTTTGACACAAATAACTTTAAGTTATCACCTTCTCTTATTTTAAGGTATGATAAAAGTCCTCTCTTCTTCTCATTTCACTTTTTCAATATCACTTTCCCTCTTAACAATTTCCTATTTGTCTTTTCTCTAAATTTTTTCTTTCATTCCTCGTCTTTTTTATAATCTAATCATACTCTGTAGTAACTAAGTAGTTAAGGATTAGTTCTAACCAATTAGGTTTTCAAACAAAGCAAGTTCATGTTTACTTTAAAGATTCTTTATTTGTTTTCTTTTTTCTTTTTTTATTTGTCATCAATCTTGGAGGGGTTGTTGAGAAAAGTGATATTCTGAACTTGATTAAACTTATACTGAAATTTGGTTATGTTGTCATACTTTACTTTGTTATGAGTCTTCTGATTTTGAGTAATTATCTTACTTTATCTAGAACTTTCTTTACAAGTAAAGAATTTCAAGTAAGAGGAGATATTTATATTTTTTTATCAAACCTTATGATAAATTATCTAGATAAGGCTTTTTTTTCTCATTCTGATGCATTTTTTCACATTAATGCCCAAAATGGGCAAAAAAAAATTATTTACCAAAATGGACAAATTCTGCCAACTAGATAGGATTTCAAATTAATAAATTCTTCCACCTAGGCATGATTTCTGGTCAAATATAAGTGACATGTTGACAATTTTAATAAAAGACATTAATTAAAATTGTTTATCTCTCTACAATCGTCTTTTAATTATTTGACATTTGTTTTAACAATTAACAAAAAAATTAATAATAATAATTACATAATAATAATTAAAAAAACAAAAAAATTAAGACATACAAATTTATTGTAAATTAAAACAAAATAATATAATGATAAGAATAATTTTAATTAAATTCATATGAATTTAATTTAAATAATAATAATAATAATTTTAATTAAATTCATACTAATTTAATTTAAATGATAATCATAATTATTGAAACAATAATTATAATTAAGTTCATACAAATTAAATTAAAATAATAATAATAATATTTAGGGATAATAAGGATAATAATAATATAACAATTATTTTCTAAAATAATAATAATAATAATAGTAATATTCTAACAAATCTGATTAAAATAATAATAATAATTATTATAATAATAATAATAATATAATAATAAATTTTATAAATAAAGAAAATAATATTTAATAATATAATATTAACTATTAGGTGACAATAAATGAATCAAGTTGCAGTTGTAGATCACTATCATTAACATTTTTAATTATCAGGAAGACAAAATGAATAAACACTCTAACCATTACAATATTGTTAGAATATTACTATTATTATTATTATTATTATTATTATTTATTAGAAAATAATTATTATATTATTATTATCATTATTATTCCTAAATATTATTTTATTTTAATTTAATTTATATGAATTATAATTATTGTTTCAATAATTATATTATCATTTAAATTAAATTTGTATGAAATTAATTAAAATTATTATTATTATTATTTAAATTAGATTCATATGAATTTAATTAAAATTATTATTATTATTATTATTATTATTATTATTATCATTATATTATTTTGTTTTAATTTAAAATAAATTTTTATGCTTTAATTTTTTTTGTTACATTTTTGTTAATAATTAATATTATGTAATTATTATTATTAATTTTTTGTTAACAAACATAGTGTCAAATAATTAAAAGATTATTACAGAGAGAGAAACTATTTTAATTAATATCTTTAATTGAATTTGCCAACATATCACTTATAGTTGAACAGCCTCAAATCATGCTAGGTAGAAAGAGTTCATTAATTTGAAATCCTATATAGCTGACAGAATTTGCCATTTTTAAGTATTAATGTAAAAAAAGTACACCAGAATGAAAAAAAAGTCACTAGATGAAGGTGACTTTGTCACAATATTTTAGTTTCTATGGAAGGATGGTGTTTGTTTAAAAATTATTTGAATATTTGAAATCAAGTGTTATTTGAGTTTTGACTAATATATGATTGTTTTAAAATGTTTTGAATTAAACACTCTCAATGATAAGTTGATTTAGTGGCAAAGTTAAGCATGTTAAGTTATATAGTTTACTAAATTGAATTTTGAGTATGGTTTTGACGAGTATAGTTAATTTTTATAGTTTTCTCATATATTAGTTTATGAGTTTGACGTGAATGATATATATATATATATATATATATATATATATATATATTTATTTATTTATTTCACTTTTCTCATTTCTCTTTTTCTCAACAATTTTTTGTTTGCTTTTTTTCTAATTGATTAGATTTTCAAATAAAGTAAGTTTATGTTTACTCTGAAGATTCTTTATTTTCTTTTCTTTTTTCTTTTCGATTTATCATCAATCTTGATGAAGTTAGTAGTGGTATTCTCAACTTAGTTAAGCTTATACTGAAATTTTGGTTATATTTGGATACTTTTTCTCTAACTCTCTATATTTTGAGTAGTTATTGTACTATAAGAGGAACCAGCTACCGGAACCAATGCACAATTTAAATGAATTAGCAGAAGTATACGGGAAAGCCGACCGAGAACTATCCAATCAACAAGATCCCCTATTTATAAAGTGACATGTGATACACATCAAATGAGACACCATAATGGGCCATGGGCCCATCCACCCAGGGCCCATTCAATTACTATAAAAGCCAAAGGAAGTCATACAAAATGATGTACCGTTACTTTATAAAATCTTATCCTATTTTCACTCGGACCCATATTTACTTGAGCGTCGGAGTGCATGCAGAACCCCCTCCTGAGATTGTGTGTATAACCGAAGACCTAAAGGAACGTAGGAGTTATCAAGGCAACGAAGGAAGGAAGTTTGAAGACACTATTGCTTGTAAGAGCCGACCCGATCGACCCTGTGCAAGAATAGTTATATTATTTGAACTTGAACTTTCTTTAAAAGTAAACAATTATAGGTAAGAAAAATTATTTATATTTTTTTTTCTATATATAAAACATTAGGATAGATGATCTCGATGTAAATGTGATTTTGTCACAATATTTTTTATTTTTATATGGAAATCATGTTTTGTTTATGTTGTTACACGAACTGTGATGAGTTCTTCTTATATTGTTCAAATATTCTTCTTATTGTTAGTCCGTTATATCCTTATCCAAGTCTATATAAATAAATTTAAGAAAAAATATGCCTATAATAGATATTTTAATATTTAAGTCAGGTTAAGTGTAATAATTAATAAATATCATTAAAGTGTATTAATTAATAAATGTCATTAAATGTCAGTCAAACCTGTAAAATGTTAACTTATCTATTGAAGTATAATAGAGATTATTGTGCATGAACTTGATTAGTGTGCTCCACTATTTCTAATGACTGATTACTCCTTAATTAATTTCGTTAATCCATTATCCAATTAATAATAATAATAATCATTGTTTTAGATAATTAAGTGGTGTTCAGTCTTTTGTCTAAAGACTTCTCCATTTATCCTATTATGTACATATTATCTGCTCATAGAATGAATTTTGATATCATGAAAGTGTTATTTATTATTTCTAATAATTAATTACTCTTTGATTAGCTTCATATAATCTGTTTATCTAATTAATCCTAATAATCATCAATTTTAAACAATCAAAAGTTGTGTAATTCTTTATCTAAAGACAGCTCAATTTATCGAATACACACTAATTTTCTAATATCTATGTTTTCAAAGATATACCTATTTGTGACTACCACCTCTTTGCACATATATGGTTGTAGATAATTTAATTTTACAAAATTAGTTTGTCTTATTTATTTATGAAGCATATATATCTTTTGCATACTTATATATATATATATATATATATATATATATATATATATATATATATATATATATATATATTTATTACCTCATTATGTGATATCATATTATGTAAGTATTCTCCAGTCGGTATCTACCTATGATATCCTCCTTGTACACTTGGCCATAATTAAGCTTTTGTTAGGAAACTTTGTCTTGTTTTAGTGTTCGCCGCTACATATTGATATGACAGGGAGAGGGATTTAAAGGGCCTTTAACTAATTTCCCTTCCCTTGACCAAAGATTAATTAATCCTTTTTTCTTTGTGTGAAAGCATAGACAGAGAACAATTCAATTTCTTTTTCAACTGTGGTAGGTAATTTAGTCGGCAGAATCAGTCAGATGAACAGAGTCTAGATCAGCACTGTGACCATGTCTCAGCCATTTCTTCCATCTTTTATATCAGTTAGACCCACCAAGAAACCAACCCAAACTCATCGCCTCTTTCAATTCTGTAGAAGGATGCTTCTCATCCACCATTATTCTATCTCATCTTGTTACTGAAAAATGTCCTATCATTTATATATAACTATTCTATGTCTCATGAAAGTGATATTATATAGCTGCAGTTATTGTAACATTTCGCTACAGTCCAGAATTACAACGCCTTGTATTATACGCAGGTTAGATTTTGTGCTAACAGCCAAACTCGTGTTAACTTTGCAATTAGGGTTTAGCATAGAGTAAGAATATTATTTAGAATATGGTGGGAATATTTATCCGAGAAGATAAGTACCGAAGAATGCAAAACCATGAACTAACCCGTGTATTTTATTCCATAAATCGTAGCAGACATTCAAAGTTGATGTTCAGTATACATAAAATTAATAAATTGTTGATTTGAATAATGCACTTTATATAAAGTTAGTAAAGCTGCTGAATATTAATAATATGATTATAAAATAATACTATGCTAATCAACTCTCCACCTTTCATTGGGAGTGTAGCGCTCCTTTTACTTTATTCTCACTTTAATTTTCCTAAAATGTTTTGATGATGTTGAGTACTTAATAATATTTTATTAATTTTCAGAAGTTGTAGAAGAACACTATTTCAAGTGGATATGCTATTGATTAGGTTTTGCTTATAGTCAATAGGGCACTTAAATGCAATAAGCAAAGGTGGGTGGCGGTGGAGCAAACACAAAATATCTAAACTTTTAATTGTTTTTTCATTATAGTAATATAATATCTCTTAACATATCTTTTACAAGTTGTACAACTTTATTAGGTCTTTGGCATTTTGGATGATGCAAAACTTTTCATGAAGAATGTCAATAACTGTCTTTAGGGCATCAGCTAATGAATAAAGAAACCAAACTTTTTCATGTAGAATAATGTAAATAACCATTCTTTTATATTTATATTTGTAATACAATTATACTATAGAAAGTTGACATTATACTTTTTTATTTCTTATACAATTATAAATATTTATTTTCTTCTCAAATAAAATTTAACCTTTCAAAAATTTAAATACCTTCTATTTACAAGATTAAAGTCCATCAATGAATTTTAGTATTTAATTGGTTATCTACCTAATATAACAAATATATGGAGTAAAAATTGATTAATGACTGAATAATCAGTTAAACAATAAAAAGAGTTTAATAGTTTATTTTGTTATATTATTTTTAGTCATTATTTTTAAATTTTCAATCAGGTTTAAACATTTTTTACATGTAGTAATTTGTTTCTTTTGTCGAATTGATTTTTAAGAAAAAATATGATAAATGTGTTATTATTGGGGGTCATTTTGAAATCCTGTGACCCGTTAATAATATATTAGTTAACTATACTAAATTAATTTAATAAAAAAAACTAAATTCTTACGTTTTAAAGAAAGCTAAAACCTGACTGAAAATTTTAAAAATAATGTAAAAATATTGGAATCGTTTTAAAAATAGATGGACGAAATAAGTTATGTTAACTTTTAAGATCTTAGAGATTTTCTTTAATATTGTAGGGAAAGATTCGTTTCAGTTTTGTTGCTTTCTTTAAGAAACTTTTCCACATAAAGTTGCATCATTGAAATCTAAGGTTCGTCCTCTGAATGAAGCAAAGATTCTTTAGTCAAAGTCTTGAAGCATGCGTCTCCGCTCTCTACTTGAAGACCCCATAAAGAGAGGTTAGGATTTTTCTGGTGAGAAAGTGATAAATGAAAGTGGGTGGATAATTAATGGATGAAACATGACATGGGTTTTTGGCTAAAGTTAAACTCACTTTCAAAGTAGGTATCACCATTCATCTCTCCCAAAAGACAAGGAAAACGTTAGTTAGATGGTAACAAAAGGGTCCAAAACACAAACACGTTTCGAAGAAACAGCCAAACAACGTTCAATTCCCTATCCAATTTGCAATTTCAGAACGGGACCTATGCCACTCTAAACATTAAATAATTATTGATTTTGTTTATAATGATTCATCACTGAAAAGTTTTATTGATTATTTTTAATAGAATATTCCTTCTCAATTTATAAAATTTAAACTCAAAACTTGCTTTCAACAGATTAAGTAAGTCTATTGACCAACAATTTTTTGATGAATGAATGGTTTTGTCGGAGCTTTTAACGAAAAATATAGGTTTTATGCTGTATAAAACATTAAATTATCACATATATTGAATAATCTATTTCTAGAAAACATTATTTTGAAATATTATTTTTCCTTTGCTATGGTTATTTATGTTTTAAACATTTTTTAAGTAGAGTATAAGAGCAACAAAAGCAGCATGGGATGCGGTTGTGCATGATAAAGCCATGTGGATGCCTAATAAAGCCAAGACATCTTGTATCTTGCCTTGTTAGGTTTTTTTGGCTAATATCCTGTGGAGAATAAGTTTAAATATGTAATGTTGGTTTGTCTCATTGATTTAATTGGAGAAACATGAAACAAAAAATGTGTATGAGAGAATTATTATTGAAAATACGACAATAAATAAAAAAGTGGAACAAAAATTCATTAATTTTTGAATTATAACTCATAATAAAGGTGGTAGTTTATTTTTAAGGTTGATAATTGATTGAAAATCGGTAGAAAGAAAAAAAGGTTGCTTGTAGTGATAATTTTGTTTTGTCGTTTTCTTTCTTATTTGAGAGCATTATTGTTTTGTTTATTTTAACTAATTGTATTTTCTTTCTTATTTTAGAGTATTATTGTTTGGTTTATTTCATGATGATTTGAATGAAATTATCTGCTTGAAGCAACCTAATAGTTTTTTTTAAGACAAGAAAAAAATTATGTATAAATTGAAAAAAGAGCTAAATGGTTTGAAACAGATTCTGAAACATTAGTTCATGAAGTTTGAGTTTATAGTGTAAGCAAGAGCATAAGAATAATACTTATTATTTTTATTTTTTTTTAAGTTTTCTAATGATAATCTTATTATCTCGTTATTATATGTTAATAACATGCTTAGTGTTGGAAAGACATTGACAAGTTGAAGAAATGATGGGACAAATCATTTGCATGAAAGACACAAGAGTTGCTAAACAAATTTTTGGTATAAGAATCATGTATGACAGAAACGAGAAGAATTTTTAGTTGTCACAAAATATTGTATTAAAAGCTTGTTGAATAGATTCAAAATGAAAAAGGCTAAAATATTGAGTAATTCTCTAACTGCTAATTTTAAGTTGAGTTCCAAACAAAGTCCACAAATGAAGTTCAGAAATTAAATATGCAATGGAGTTACTTATGCATATGTGATGGTTAATACGATGTTTGCCATGAGGTCCACAAAATGAGATACAAGACACCATATGAGTAGGTTTATATCAAACTCGAGGAAAACATTCAGATTGATTTTGAAGTATCTTCTTGGCATTATTAACATTAAGTCTTTTTTTTTTGTTATAAGCCTAGATATGTGGGGTACTCAAATTTATATAAACAGAGACATTGATTTTAGAATCTCTAGTTCGAGCTATCTAATTAATTTTACAAATGAATCGAACTTGGTAATCTAGGATGTATAGTTATTTCAATTTGTCTACTATAAAAGAAAAATTTAATCTCATTACTAAATAATGTAAGGAATTGTTTAAGGAATAATTCACCTAAAAAATGCTTTTGTTCAAGAAAAATATTAACTATTTGTAGATAATCAAAATAATGTGGAACCAATACGATAACTAAGGTTGTGTTTGGTTGAACTGATTTGAGAGGATTTACTGTTCATGAAGATGGATTTGAAGGGATGAAGGTTGTTTGGTTGACCTGATTTGGGAGGATGGATGAAGAGAGATTTGCAGGATTTGATCTTCGCTCATCTGAAGAGATTTGCAGGGATTTGAAGGGATGAAGATCCAAATTACGAAATAGCCCTTGTAAATGAAGTGGAAATTACGAAATACTGTTGACTTTAGAAATTACACAACAGTCCTTTAATTGGGTTTAGGATTTGTAACAATATATATATTATATATGAAAAATAAACTGATTTATATCTAATTCTTCAAATAATTGATTTCAATAATTATATATATTTTTTTCATTTATAATACTTTTCTTTTTACCAAAACAGCTATAATATAATTAATCTTCCTTCAATCTACCCATACTCAATACAATCTATCCATTCATAATTATATTATTACCTAAAATAATTAAATCACTAAAAATTGTTTACTTTATAAAAGAAATAATAAAAGTATATTATAAATATTATATTGTTTTCTATTTATTCTTCTTTTTTATTTTTCATCGATGAAAATATGTTTACTTAATGTTTAATTGAAGTAAATCAGAAAAAAAAATTGTCTCCTTATTTGATTCAATATATATGATGAAATTGAAGGGAGAAGATGTTATTTAAAATATTTTTTATTCATTTTAAAAACAGTTTTATTATCTTTTAAATATAAAATTATTAACACACAAAAATAAGGATGTTCACGAATTGGATTAATTAAAATTATTATCAACCTACTAAAAAATATCCAGTTAGTTAATTCAGTTTCTATATTTTTTATATTAAAATCAATTTAATCTAATTCATTTTAATTTCTTACAATCTTATGTCACAAGGGTTAATTAGTAATTTCAGAAATATATAATTAAAAAAATAAAAACAAATCTATAACATCTATCAAATCAATCCCAAACTTTCATAACCAATCCCCTCAAATCCCTTCAAATCTTACCATCCATTCATTAATCCAAACAACCATCTCATCCACACACAATCCACTCAAATCTCTTCAAATCCACTCCTCCAACCAAACAAAGCCTAAGACTTTATAGAGTGAAAGTTTAAAATTTGTTGTCCAATTATTATTTTATAATCATTCCAATTAGTTGTGAGGAGGAAATTTGTTCGGATTTTAAACTCCTTTCCTACCCAGAGAATAAATTAAAATGTTTAATTCGTCTCACTTATTTAAGTCGGAAGGGTCAAACTATAATTGTGTGTGAAAGATTCATTATTGAAAATATAATAAAAGAGAAAGAGAAAGAGGAAAAATTCATTATAATTCTTAAATATTTACTATATTTTTTACTAACAATTGAAAATTTGTTTCTTATTGTATCAAACTGATTTTTAACATCATGTTTATCAAAAGCATTCTTCATTTTCACTAAAGTTTGAGAGAAAAAGAAAGTTTTACTATTTTATATTCATATTTTTCATCTTATTTATTATTTGAGAACAATATATATATTCATCATAGATTGGTTAATTTTTATTAGACAACTCGTATTTTTTATCTTATGTTAAGGAGTTTTTCATATTGAAAATTTGTATGTCTCTCATCTTTGAAATTTTACTTTTGTGTTATATCAAGAAATTTTCCTTTTGTGTTCTATCAAGAAAACATGAAAGTAGGAAAATAGAATAGTTTAAAGAAAAGATGAGGGAATTACATTAATATAACCAAGGAACAAGAACTATAGTGGGGCTTTCAAGAAACCAACAAGAGAATGGTCAATTTTTTAGTTAGATATGTTTTTGGGCAAAGAAAGTCCAATAAGGTTTGTTTTTATTTAAAGAGGTCCAACAACACAGACTAGTTTGTTCTGTACGAGATCTGATTATATTCATTGGGCCAAGAATTAGGTAACTAGCATAAGTTCTTGTAGCCCAAAAGAGGCAATTTTAACGACGGTTTCTATCTTGAAGAAATTGCTATACCACTCTCCCCATCGCTAAATGCACTCCCCTTTGCAAATATCTTTAATTTGTCAAAAATGGTTATCACGTTCACAACCACAACTTTTTTTTTCTTTTGGAAGAGAACCAATTTATGCAATTTAACCAAAAAGCACGGTTGCATCTCCATGATCATTATTTTATGCAAGTATGTTTGCTAAATTCTAACCAATTAATTGCAGTTGAAATTTGATTAATTTCAATAATTACGTGTAATAAATCAATTATGAGCAGCTGTATTTAGCCTCATTAACATCTATTTGACCATGTTTTGTGAATGTCACTAAAATTAGTCGTCAATGATAGTTAATTTTTTCATCAGTTTATGTAAATAATAGAGCATTTCTTCTGAAATGGATAATACAATAATGAAAAATAACGTTGCCACAAAAAATACATCATGTTCACTCGTTATCAACATATGGCCTTGGACCCCATCTTTTCACAAAGAGGAAATATCATTGTCAAAATAAAGTGGATTGGTCGAAGGGTCAAGTGAGATTTATAATGATCTAAAGTGAAAAAGGTAAAGAAAATTGCCACAAAATAAACATACAATTAAATATAAATAAATAATTAACTATTTTAAAATAATAATAATAAAAGTCAATAAAAACAGTTGTGTTCAATATACATTAAATAAAACATAATGTTAAGATTACAAATCCTTTCTCTAAAGAAAATTATGGCTCACGATGGTCAAAAGCAAGTTTCTCTCACTTTTTAATGTTCAAATCCATACATTTGACTCTTCAAAACACTTGTTTTGAAAATTTTAAAGATAAAACCCAATCCAATCTGAAATTGTCCTCCATATTTACATTTGAAAACTTTATAACAATTTGAATGAATCTTATCATCAAAATAAATATGTAAAAAAATATAAATAAAAGGTTAGTTTTATTGATCACCAACTTGAACCAAACAAGTTCCATTGTCGCCATTAATATACACCCAAGTTCCCTCCAAGTCACGTACCTAAATTTGTTTGTTATTGAGTGACATGACCAACATCACTGTTCTACCCTTCCATCCCTTTCACTCTCCATAAATATTCTCATTAAAACAAGTCTTTAACCCCTCCAAGGGTTACTATTATTTTAGTGGTAGACCAAGTCCAACAAATTCTAGAGTTTTTATTGCAATAGTTTCAAATATGAATAATTTATTGTTTTCTCATGACACAAAATACATTTGAATAAATTGTATGTAAACAGAATTTTTATTTCTATACATTATAAAAAGAGGTGATTAATTTGTTGATAACATAGTATATAATTTAATGATGTTGACATTGTATTAAAATGAAAACGAGTAGAATAGGCTAATAGCAACGTGATGCGTGGGTAAGTGGAACCGCACACGTGGCGTAATCAGTGATTAAAAAATTAGGTATGATGTCATCAGTTGCATGGAGAAATATACGTAGCTACACTCACTACCTATTGATTGCTGCCACGTGTTAAAAATCCAACTGTATACAAGTTCTCAACGTAACACGTGTCAATTATTGATTCTCTATTTTCGTACTGTAATAATATATGAGAGCCACTCATATTTCTAGCCGACATCATTATTAATTTATCAGGAAAAAAATTCTAAAGTTTTAGTTTTGCATTTGTGCCCCTGGATTTTTGTTATTATCCACTCTGCCGTGCTTTCTATTATTATTTGTATTATCCGCTTGGGTTGGATGAGAGGGAAAAAATATTTAGTCAAAATCAAATATTCAACTTTATTAAAAATAAATAAATGTTAAGCCAACGTAATAGGTTAAAATTCATTATATACTGTGTTGATTAACTTTTGTTGGTATATTAACCTAATATTAAACTTCATAATGTTGGACCATTGAAATTAACAAAATATATGCTGGCAATGTTATTTTATTGGATAAGAGTTATTTCAGTGAAAACAATTCTAACATCTAACATAACTAATTTCAGGTTCAATTCTTTTAAAAGTTTGCTATAATGAATAAATTTTAAAATTTGTATGAAAATGAGTAAATAATATTTGGAAAAGCAATTTAAAAGTGAAAAGATTATGCTTTTAAAAACAATTTTGTATGAGATAAATTTTCTACATTGATGTTGTGTTCTCAAGCATGTTTTTTATCATTATTTTATTTATATTTGTAATGAAGTTGTATTTAGATGCACAGTTTGAAATTTATTTAATTTATTTTAAATATTTTAAATTATTTTGTTAAAGTGGTGTGGGTTAATTCAACCGAGTTTATTACAATTATGTGGCTTAAATTATACTAAATTCCTTACACGACTTTATCCATATACTTGTTTATTGTTATTTTATTGGATTTAAAAGCTTAATCAGACAATTGAAATATTTTTAAAATACTTGTTTATATACTTGTTTATTAAGTATGTTTAGCTTAAATTTCCTCTTTTTAGTTAATATTTATCATTTCATTGAGTGAATATATATTACAATCAATTACAAATAAAAGACGATGACTTTTTTTTTTTTTCGTAAGTTTCAATATGTAGAAAGAATTGATAGATATACAAACTTTGAATTTAACCATTCTTAATTGTCAAAGAAGTATTTTTCTTAACAATCGGGTGAAAAAAAAAATCCATTTGTGACATCCACATTCTAACTAATTGGAGATTCAATGACTCAACTTAACTATTATGCATATGGATCATCAAACATGTTTCAACAATGGTTTAAAAATTTGAATAAAAGAATTGTACATCTTAACATGTAATGTTTATCAAAATCGTGTTATATCGTATACAATTTTTGTTAAAATGAGACGATCATATCATAATACACAATTTGAATGGAATAGTTTACTTTGACACGATCTCATGTAGAAAAAAATAATACTAAATTTATACTAGTAGACACAACTTTAACAAAACAATTAAAAAAAATGTAAAGTTGTATATATAAATCAAATTTGCACCTAAAAATACAAATTTTTTATTTTGAAGTTGTCTTTTCAAATACAACTTACTTATTTTTGTAAAAAATTTTAAATTTATCTATTTTTATAAATTAACAAAATAAGGTTACACTATGATAAATTAGCCCTTACTCCCTACATCATGAATAAAATTAATATTGAGGATGAGCTACTTTGTTATTTTTATTTAACTTACCAACTAATCTAAATTTTTACATGAGTATTGCTTTTTATTTTTGCTTTCTTTTTAATTTAATCAAACAATGATTAAATGCGTGTTTAGTTACCATTTTCTATTCATGTCTGAAGAAGTATCATGTTAAAATGCATGAAAAAATAAATAATGATTCCTTTAGTGATGTACATCTACTGTGTAAGAATAGAAATTTACCCTCATGGTTATTCAGTAAAAAAAATAAGGGATTTAAGTTTATTATAGACTAGACTTTTAAAATGATTTTGTACAACACAAACATAGAGAAATGGGTATGAAGTCTCCTCTAAAATAATATATTATGCTAGATTAAGAATTGATTATTGAGAATACGTGGATAATATTCATAAAAAAAAAAAACTCACTCCGAAGATGAATTAAAGTTGATAAGTTAATTTTTATCTAACTCAACATTATCTACCTACTAATCATTCTAAGCAATATAATCGGAAGCAATCTTATCATTTATGTTGTTCTTAACTGAAATGTATAGACTTTTAAAAAGAGGACAAATAATCACAATAACTTAGTTGGGTACAAATGATTATTCAAGTAGGCTAGCCTAACATGTAATTAATGTTATTGAACATTTATTATTCAATTATTCATTATAGTACTATGTATTAACAAATGCATGCAATGTAAGGTTACCTTTCTCGACAAAAAAAATATCATAACAAATATAAGAACCATAATTATGAATTGTTGATATACCTCTTTAATAGCCTAAAACAAATTTGGATAGGGACCATAAGAGCCTTACAAATTTAGATAGAGATCTATCATCACCATAATTACTATTAATGTAACGTATATAGTATTATTTTTATTATGATTATGACCATTAGTAGTTTTGGCACTATATCATTAATTGACTAACCTACTTAGTCACCCTTCTACTCCTTATTTTGATGGTAATCTCCTCTACTTTGTTGCCCAATCCTATTATTTCATTAAATTATTAATTCTTAATCAAAACACCATAACCCCACATTATCACTAATTAAAAGTGCCAGCATTTATTTCTCATGTACTTAAATATAGGAATATTTCTTTTGAAAATTCGCTTCCAATAAAATTTGAATTAAAATGAATTATACTTCTACACTGCAATTCCAAACATTGAGTTGGGTCATTATAGTGAGAACATCTTGGTACGTTCAGTCTCTATCCACACTCCAAACAAGTTGTACCGAATAAAGAGAAAGTGTTGAGAAAAGAAAGTAATTTTGCAATTTCCAAGGACAAAACAGCAATAACAGCAAATTTGAAAGACTGAACGAGAAACAAAAACTGTGATTAAACCATTGCTTAGAAAGATTTTGCTTTCATGATGAGAAACCTACTGTGCCCTTATTTTAGTTCATTCCTTTGAAGGTGTAAGATTTTGCATTTGTGGTGTGTGTGTGTGGTCTACACTTATTCCTCCATTTCCATTCATTAATAACAACCTCAAAAAACACACAACAAGGAACACACTCTCCTATGCCCATGAAACTCTTTGGTTTCACTTTGTTCTTGTCTCTTGCACACTACTTTCCCTTCACTCGCTCCACTACACATAATTAAAAAAGCAAACCCCACACGCTTACACGCACGCCATGTTGAACGATTCATTACTCATGGGTTCCACGAGCCATGGCTCAGAGGATCATGAAGAAGAAGATGAACACGTACGAGAAATCCACGCCTTAACCCCACCTCGCCCTCCGCCGCCACGTGGCAGACCGTGGGACACTCTTCACACCCACCGCTCAAGCTCCCTCTCCGTCGCCAGCACCGACGGTGGCACCTCCTCCTCCGACAACTTCACCACCATGAGCAGAGAGTTCAACGCCTTGGTTCTCGCAGGCTCCACCATCGACCCCTACAACAACCACAACCTAACTCCCAGCAACCAAAACAACGTGAACAACAACTTGGGGAGGATCAGAGAAGATGAGTTGATGGAAGAGACGAACCCTTTGGCGATCGTGCCGGATAACCAGCCTCTGGACCCGCTTCCCTCGTCCGTAATGGGTGGTGGTGGTGCACGTGAAGAGCACGTGTCGGTGCAGAGGGTGAAGAAGGAGGAGGTGGATACGAAGATATCAGCGTGGCAGAACGCGAAGATTGCGAAGATTAACAACAGGTTCAAGAGAGAAGACGCTGTGATCAATGGGTGGGAGAGCGAGCAGGTTCAGAAAGCTTCCTCTTGGATGAAGAAAGTTGAGGTAACTTTTTTTTCTCTTCCTTTTTTCTTTTTCTCACTGTGTTACTTACTTACTTGCATGTTCATCTTCTTCCTCCTTTATTATATTTTATGTGTTTGAGTGGATTCGGTTTCTTTGAGGTTATGATTATTGTTATTACTCTTGAGACTGAAAGAGAACGGGCTTGGATTGATTCATCATGATCCAATCAGTAAGTATACATGATCAGGTTAACTTTGAAATTAAGAAGAAAATTGAAGAAGATTGGCCAGGGAGTGATTGCAGCCATGATTGATGATCACCTCATTATTATTATTTTATTATTATTCATTGATTTATATGTAGAAGAAAAGATGAGGAATTATTTTCCTTGGTTGTTGAGGAACCACATAAGGAGGGAAAGAAAACTAGTACTAAAGTAAATAATTTTAATCATTGGTAAAAAAAAAAGTATGCATTGATGATTTGTTTATGCATACATGTTCATGTAAGATTAAAGGGTATTTTTTGTGTGGGTGAATAAAATTATTCAGTGTGCATTTTAAGGAATATTATATCTATTTTTAGATGAAAAAAAATGTAAGATCTTAGATATTTTTACTAACGAGACAAGTGGAATTCAATATCTATGTTCCAAATGCGATAAACATTTACATTTTTGTCCAAGCAGTGTAAAACGAGGCAGGTACCTTTTGTATCTTGATCCTATGAATATGTCTTTTTTTTCGTGCATTCCCATGGTTTTGATAATTTATAATAGAGTGCTGATTTCTTGACATCGAAAAACTAACTATACAACAGATTAATATTTTAATAATATAATACCAATATATATTATTGTATTAATATAATGGGTTCTCAAATGAATGTTTTTACTTTGATGGTGTCAAATAAATTTTTTTCTTTATAATACCACAGGTTCAATGTCCAAATCATCACAGGCAGAAAATGATGCACGGGGAAATGAGTCTTCAAAAAGTTGAATTACGACTAATAAGTTCTTTCTTCAACATTCAACCTCACATTTTTCACCTTTTCTCTTTTTTTTGCATCGGCAATTTTAAGCTAAAACATCACCCACCTGCTATCAATTTCCATGATGGTACATTCTTTTGGTAGCATAACCATAGTGATGTGAAAAGTGGTTTCTATGGTCTACATTAATTGCCTTATTATTGAAGCTAACAACTTTTTCATCGACAGACAAAAAAAAGGTGGAAATGTGTTACCCACCAGCAAGTACCAAACTGTCCAATTATTTGATTTCAAGTTAATTTTAACTAAAACTACGTGTCCATGCAGTAAAACAAAACATTGACTAGACCAGATTTGGTTCTGTGCAAAAAGTTATTACATTTTTTGTTCATGATGAGTAAAGTTGGATTTGTGCAGAGGAAGCTGGAGGAGAAAAGGGCAAGAGCAATGGAGAAAATGCAAAATGACATAGCAAAAGCTCATAGAAAAGCAGAGGAGAGAAGGGCATCAGCAGAGGCCAAAAGGGGAACCAAAGTGGCTAGGGTTTTGGAGATTGCTAGTCTCATGAAAGCAGTTGGAAGACCTCCTGCCAAAAAGTCCTTCTTCTAAATATTTCATATTTCCAAACCCCTTTTGAAACACATTGTTAGAGATAAAGGAAAATAAAAGTAAAAGGAAAACCAACTGGAGAGAATATTACTTGATGCCATACTCTATAAGAGCCCCTTTTCCTTTTTTGGATTAGGTAAAGAGTGCAGCACTATGAAAAGAGAGAAAGAAAAAAAATGCAGATGAGGGATATGCGTCATGTTATGTGAGAACCAATTGGAGTGTTTGTAAGTGATTGCAGTGTTTGAATGAACATGATGAGTGGTGACACGCTTATTTGATTGTGGTGGTTAATAAGCACTTTTGTGTTTTGTACATTACTATATTGCTTCTTTGAATCACTTGCCTCCATCATTAGCAAATGCTCATCTTACCTACCTAACCATGCCAGCTCCTCGTCTGCATTATATACTTTCCAAATTATGAGATTATGGTTTACCAAACTCTGCACCCCACAAATCCATCTAATAACTTGTTAATTTTCAAATCATGTCACAAAAGACAAATAGTTTGTTGCTTAGCTTATGAAGTTATGAGTTACAAAACCTTTCTAAACATCTAAGTAATTGCATGCTTAACACTCTTGAATTGATGCATATGTATGACTTTGACACCAAGGTGAGGCTTTTTTCATCGGTAGGATCGTACACAGATACCTTGAATGGCAGAACAGTATATATCATGAAAGAATCACTTAACTAAGAAAAAAAAAATATTAGAAACCTATCAATGGACAACCAAATTTGGGCCTTGGGCTACCTTACATTTTATTTCAATGTGATTTATTCATTTCATTTCATTTTTCTAATTTTTGAAATATAAATTTGTTAAGTGAAATTTAATAATCAAACAATTTCAATGATATTTCAATATGTGGCATTCAAAAGCTACCTATAACATAGATGATCTAAAATTAAATATAAAAAAATAATTTTAGAATGGTGGATAGAAAAAATTCCTTTGCTCTAACAAAAGTTACAAGTATCATTAATAATCTCTATAAATATATATATTGATTAAAAATAGTTATTTTTTATTACTGTTTATATAACAATAATTTCTTTTTTTAATATTCAATTTAAGAAAAAAAAAACATTGCTAATATCGAATTAATGCTTACTATAAAGTTAGATATGTTTTAAGACTAATATTTTTAACCGATTCTTTAAAAATAATCATATAATAATTAACACTTCCTCTGTTTATTATTTTATAAATTACCGTAATATGACAAATAAAGTTTTATTTAGAATAAATAACGGATTTCGTATAATAAGTATCAACATATTTTATTTTTAGTATAATACAATAACTTTTATTTTATTAATTTTGTTTGAAATTCATTCATAAATATGTATTTAGTCTTTTAGTAATTGTCAAACTTATTTATTAAAGAAAAAATTAATCTATTATAATATGTATTATACTAGACTCACTATTTATTCTTTTTATTTATTATAATATGTACTTTTTATGTCTGTTAAATTTATAATCAACATAATATGATGAGTGAAATTAAATCATTATATTAAGTTATTATAAAATGTTTTTTGTTCATTATATCGTAAGAAAGGTATGATTTATACATGGAAGTTGGAAATAATTTGTTTCAATTTGATGGGCTTCTGGGGTGTGGTGCGGGTAAAAAGTAACGATATATTGCAGCATGGTTTTCAGTTTTTTTGGAGGAATTTGGAAGGCAGAGAATGCTTTCATAATTTCAGGGGAAAAGAAGAATGTGCAAGAGATAATTGAGGCTACAAAATTTCATTCTTGTAGATGGAATAAGGCAATGAAGGATTTTCATATTCTCTTTATATCTGGATCATGAATCCTAGAGGTTGTGTGGCTTTGTATCACAACTATGGACATTTTCTTACATCAATTCCACGAAATCTAAAAAAACTAGCTAAAGTTAAAACAGTAGAAGATATTCATTTGAGGCAACATAAATCACGAGTGGAAGGCATCTTTCATAATTGCTACTACAGAAAAGCATTGGTGCCGACACACTTTGTTAAATGTGAAAATGACACGTGGCATTATGAAATGTCTTCTTTTGGCAAATTCAATCAACTAACCAGAAAGGGTTCATTGAAATTTACCCAAAGGAGACACGAGAGATCATTAAAATCAAGAATCAAGATATCATGGGACTTTCTACATTCTCCTTGTTATGACAGCAAGGGCTGAATAAATTTACCTTTTTCACACACCAATTTTGCGTTATGTCTCTCCTTATCACACTATACCTCATTTCAAAGACAAGTTCAATAACATTAATTCAAGTATGCTTCATCATATGTGAGAAATCTATTTTCATTTTCATGGCAATTAGTCTGAATAGCGTTTTTGAAGGGTTAATAATTATGGTTATGAACTCCATCTGATTAAGTTCTAGAATAAAGAGTACAACTTTAACAATATTGCCACAGAAAAACTAAAAGCTTCCATGAGGGTAATTAAATTCTATTACTGATTCTTGCAGCACCTCAAATAGTTCTCATCTCTTAATGGATTCTGACTTGCATGTGGTACTTCTGCTAGGTATTCATACTTGTAATGTGTAGGCATTATCTGAATTTAAACTTGCTGTTTTTGGAGTTTTGTAGTTAGACTCGTTATGGAGTCAATGTTACAATCAATATCTCTTACATAGGCTCTAGAATTTGGTCATGCAACTGTTGCTGTTGTCACCAAGATAAATAGACTTTCTGTTCGTTCAGCTTCTGTCATAAATTCTACTTTTTAACCCAACTAAATTGAACTCCAGAGATTATCATGTACCCTCATATAAGTTGTATACTGATTACTGTAACGATTGGAACTTTGTCACGGGTCAAATTTTAACTATGGTTTCTCTATTCAAGATGGTAAAATCAAATATTTCCTTTTTTCGAAGCATGAATATATGTTTCAACTATCATAGCTAGGCAACATTTTTTTTGCTGAATGAAGCATGACTTTTTTGCAATATCTGCAACTAGTATATAAAAAGCAAGCTGGGTTGTCTCCTGAAAATATGGCAAAACACCTTGAACCGCTGTTTTGAGGCCATAATAAGATTCAGATGCATATTTCAGTGTTCTGTTCGTTTGTCTTTTTACATTCCCAATTTTCGGCATATTGCTATATCATGACAACTCATTTTCATAAAACAATCGATACGAGTTCAAAAGTGAGAAATAAAAAAATTGAGTAATATATAAGAAATAAAATCTACAGACTGAATGTCTTACAAGATTTTATATTGATAGTTTGTGTCCGATATTATTATTGATTAGAAATCAAAAAGTGAAACGATTTACTAATAATTCATTTATGTTCGTGTTATTGAGTAAAAGTTCGTTTGTCAAAATATAAACTGCAGTTCTTCAGTTGAGAACACTATACAAACCTGGATTTTGATTTATATTTTGCAAGGTCAACCTTTAGTAGTACTTCAAATGCTATACAGAACAATGCGAAAGTTGGAAACACTCTTTCTAACATTTTTTTAATCCTCTCTGAAATTTATTGGAAATCACAAAAAATGTGTAGAACTCGTCTCTTATTTAGTAATTCTTTCTCTTGATTTAATGGTTTCTGATAAACTTTAACCATAAAGAGAGGATGTATCTAGAAGAGTGTGCTCCCATTGCTTCTCATATAGCACTTCACTTGTTAAATCATTCGATTGTGTCCTGTTTTGTTGTGTTGAACAAATTCACGAAGATGAAAGTGGAGCTCATTCCCATAAGTATCAAATGTCCAAAATTACAAAACGTACAAAGAAAATAAGGAAGATCTTCACTGTCAACCATTGATTTGCAAATGTTTTGACAGTTTTCCTGCTGTTACTGCAGAACTCACTCATGTTGCTGGTAAAGAAAAATAATCAAATCACACACTATTTCATCTCACGTGAATATTCCAACCTAAAATTTTAATGGATATTTTTATATATTGTTTATCTCTTTCTTTTACGTTCAATTTATAATTTTCAATTGTATTATTGAATTCTTGTGAATGAGAATAAATGTAAATGACACCGAATTGATGTGACCACATGGTATAGAGTTTAAAGAATTGAAGAGAAGTTTCGTAAAAGTAACTCATCGGATTGATTGAAAATGATAAAAGATACAAACGAGAGTGCGAACTCTATGTACAAAGCTTATTTCAGAGGCAATTAACCACAAGCTAACAAAATCTTCCACTCACTAATACCCTTAACATATAGCATTGATTAACAACAAAAGATGAATTGTTCCTGATAAGATGACTGGTGAAATGAAATACTCAACAAATATGTGTTTTAGTTAATGTAATCTTTCATTGAGTTTTAGTTACCTCACCAGAAAACATAGTTTGTGTTACAAAGTTTTTGAAATGAGTGACACCTTGATGCTCATGAATGCGACTTATATAAATCTTATACGGCAGAACAAGTTAATGTGAAGAAATAAGGAGGCCTTTGGCCTATAATAGTTTTCCTCATTTAAACATAATGATAACAGGTTCAGATCACACTTGGTGAAAACTTGAAACATAAATTTTCTTCACGTGCACGTTATCTAGAGAATGGCATAAAGAGTAAAAAACAAGTAGCAAGACATTTTGTCAAGTTCAAATGGTTCTAGAATCAAACGCCTTTGCAAGACCTTCAACCTGTAGTCATATTGACCATAATGATCACGAGATCCTTCGAACCCGTGACCACACCGAAAAACTGCAGAAAGAAAATTACAGGCTACGTCACTTTCTAATTCTGCGAGTGTGGCACAAGATTAAAATGAACTCATTGAACTATTATTTTGGAACTTGGCAGCTATAGGATAATTTAGCAGCTAACAACAAGCAACGAAAGTTCCATGTGATGTATTTCAAACGCAATACGTGTAAATGGGGTTCTATTTAATAATCCGAATTTGCGAAAAAAGAAGCTTCCATGAAATACCCTTTTGTCAACATAAGCCATAAGCCATCATAGTAGACCCACAAAAGAATTTTGTTTATATTTATATGCCATCTGTATGAATCTTGCACATCATGGACTACGTCATCTTTTCTCTGGTTGGATCATGTTGATTTAACTAAACAAAGTTGACTTTGATGGTTTTGACAGCTTCTAGAATCCAATTAATCATCACAACCGTGTTTCTTCCATGTCAATACTTTATACACATGCTATTGTTGACTACACTCCATAGATATTCACACAAGAATATGGTTGAGCATAAGGGGAGGAGGGGATGCATGTTACCCAATCTTACCTTATCCACTAATAAATACAGATTTGGTATTTACAAATTTAATTATGTTCTTCGTTTCTTGGTTCATTTATTTGGTTTTGAACGTACCTTATCTACACAATAATTGTCCAATAGGTTGGTATTTTGCTAAAAAAAATTCTTTTTCATTTAATCAAAATTAGATATGTTCCAAAAGTAAACAAATTTGCATGTATTCCTTTTCTTAAAAGTATATGTGCATACCACTTTAATCCATTTTAGTATCAAAAATATTTTATGAGTAACTTTTCTCCTTTTTCTGTTCTATTGTTCTCAGTAACTAGTTTTGAAGTCGTCGACTTTTTATTTGGTAACTCATGGACTTTAAAACTTAAATAAATAAATAAAAGGATTTTGAATAATAAAATCTTAAAGTCAGATGAGGAAACTTAAAAATATATTCTCATCATGTTGAGAATGTTTTTGACTCAAATAAATATTATAAAATATATATGATTACTTGATAAAAAAAAACATTAAATTTTATTATATTTTTATAGTTCTAGAGTTAACAATGAAACATTCAAAATTAGCTGTTAACAATATTAAAAGTTGTACGGTGAAGAAATTTATTTTGAAAGTTGTTAACTTCCAAAATATTTATATATATATATATATATATATATATATATATATGTGAATGCACAACTTTTTTTATTAAAAAAAAGTTAGTTATTAATATGTTATGTTCAAAACTGGTAACTTTTACTATCAAGTTACCTTGAAAAACAACGTATATACTTCTAAAGCAAAGAATGTTACTTATTTGTTTATAATTTTCTTTAGACATAAAATATTTTTGAGAAATAATTTTGTTTGAACTGGATAAAATTATCAGAAATAATAAAACTCTTCTTTTAACTATTTAACACAATTATATATACTTAGAACTCGAACATAAACCTCTTAATTAAATTAAAACAATTCCGCACTAATTAAATAACATGTTTGGTGGTTTTTATTATCATTGATACGGGTAATAATGTGATCTTCAAATAGAATATTTTCAATTTGATCGGAATTATTTGATAAGATACTGTTCATCTAGCCTTTTTGTTTTTAAATACTATTTATCCATTATATAATCTTTGTTAAGTCTTCTCATGGAAGCAATGCTTTGCAAATTTTTAAGAATAAGGATGTTATAGAAAATATAAAATTGTGTTAAGAAAAACTATACTTGTAAAATTAAACTACTTTGACATTTTTTTAAAATGGTAAGTGACATTTAATTAAGACTATTAATATTCTAATTACTTATATTTAATTCTTACGAAATTTCAATCAATTGACATGTGACCAGTTAATTTTAAGACACTTATTATGATATTGTACACGATTTTATTAAAATTGATTTATCATTACAATTTGGTTTCTCTAAACTGAAAAGTACTTTAATGGATTAATAATTATCAATTAAAATCATTAATTAAACTATAATTGATTTTATCACAATTTGTAATCACTATTTTTCTAATTAACAATTTATAAATGTATTGTATCTTCTAAATCATACTACATGTTAGAAGAGTACAAATTTTTTACTTTAATAATCCGACGGAATTTTGTTTGTTTGAATTCAATTGGATTTTAGTCCAAATTTTACTTTTATTTTTTTATTTTTTTTGGGGTGGGGGGGTCGGGGTCATAGATTAGGTTTTGAAAATGATATCAACGTGATATTGTTTTCTATGAAAACATTTAAAGTCATTTTATCCATTATAATATATATTGTGAAAATTAATTAGTTGACTGTAATTAGTTAAAAGTCATTTTGAAATAAAAAAAATTCTAAAATTGAATTCTAACGAATTATTAACAAATAGCAAATTAATACAACATATATGAGGTAACAATATTTAATTAGATATATTAAGAATGCTAGTTAAGTTGTTTTCAATTTTTTTTTAATTTCATAAAGTAAAGGAGTATATTTTCTAAATGTTTTTAATAATATGTATTGAAATAACGTGGGATATACCACTAAATAGAGTTATGCTAATTAAAACTTGTTTATATAAAAGTTCATAAACATTATCAGTTTTATATTATATTTAAGTATGATCACTCGGGGATTTTTACATATATCATTAGTTATGTATTATAATTAACATGGGGAGTGATATTTTTTAAGTGATCTTATAAGAATATTGTTTTGGGGACTAATGATATCTCATTTACTATAGGTTTTGTAAATATTATTCCTATCATATGATGACGCAAAAATAAACATAAAAATAAATCAATTTATTTGTTTTAATTACAATTTCACTTGAATTTTTTAAATTTAATACTAAAATAAAAAAAATTAAATTTAAAATTTTTTATAATTTCGTAAGTTTAAAAGTGAAAAATTCTGAAATCGTATAGTTTTAAATTATAGAATTTAAATAAAAATAAAACACCTAAAATTAGCTCAAAGTTTTCTTCTTAAAAAAATGATTTCCTAAAAACTCATCTTAAAATTCTGTTGACGGCAACATTTTCTTTAAGTTAGAACCCCAGTCAAAATCAAGGGGTTATATAGAAACCATGTTTCATAATTTAATTGCCATTATTATTTTTATTTTTTATTTATAAGTAGTATCTTTACTCTTTACAAGATAAAATATTATATTTTATAAAACAAAAATGTATAATGAATATTTTGAATGTGTTAGTTATAGTGTAATCAAAATTTAAAACAAATAATTATTTTAAATATATAAATGATATTTTAGATTTCGGGTAAATAGTTTATATTATAACACAACATTATTTTTAATTAATTTGTAATATTCTAAAATTATTAAAATTTAATTTTAAAAAATGAAAACGATATAATGAGTTTGATATCGTCGATGCAGATATTTTTAGTATTGTCAAATCAAATTAATTTTTCAATTAAAATTAATAATTTTAAAAGAAATGTACCACCAAAGTTAGGGACAGAAAAGTAGAATGCTAAAATAAAGTATTAGTCCCTTAACAAAAAAATAAGAACTTCATATTATTAAATTTAAAATTGATTTCGATTACAAAGTTCAGTTATTCATATATACTAATAATTTAATATCTAATTTTATCATTTTTTAATAAATACTTATCATATTTACAAAATTTCTTATTAATTTGAGATTGAAAAATCTTCTATAAATAAATTTTCACTCAATATTATATTATTAGTGTTCGAAAATCATTATTAGAAAATTTTTAATTTAGTTCGCTCAAAATCAATCTTAATTCACTTTGTGCAATTCCAACTTAATTTCGTTTAAAATTAAAATTAAAATAAATAAATGTTCAATATATGAGATTAGTATAAGAAAGATGACAAATAAAAAAAAGCTTTAGAATAGAAAAGAATAATTAATAATGTTTTCTGTAAAGAATATTATAAGCTTTTAATAAATGTGACGTGGTACGTCTCTTAAAGTTTTATGAACTTTTCTCGTATTTTTAACTATCTTATATTTACTGTTATTTTATTGGATTAACATATTTATATTAGCGTTATTTTCTTGGATCGACATATTCATATTTGAACATATAAGAAATTACAGTATTTTTTAATAAGTATATTGAAACATACAAGAAGTTATAGAATATTTGTATGAAGTGATTAATTTATTTATTTTTAAGATAGTGTCTCTAAACAAATATTGTTATGATATTTAGTTTCGGTATTTTAACTGGAAGGTAGAATTTATCTATTTTACTTCATGATATTTTATTTTATATTATTTAATTATTTTCCCTTAGATCGAATTAGAAGTTCCTGAAAGAATAATTTTATTATTCCCATATTGCCCTTATTTAAATATGGAAAATATTAGTTTGATACTATTTTTTACAAATAATTCCAATTTAACACTATTTTTATTAATAAAATATTATATATGAATAAAATAATAATACATATTGGTATTAAATAGAAGTAAAAAAAATAAACAGTGGTATTAAGATATCACCATCCATCTAAACATAAAGTGAAAAGTGAGTTTAGGGATAGATGATGATTATATCATTAAATAAAAAAATTATATCTGTTTTTTTAAAATTGAAAAGAGAGGAAAATGAGATAAAATAATTTTTAAATATTGTATTCCGCTTTATAGTAATTTAAAATAACTTAAAAGACTTAATGTAATCTTCATATTTAATTTTTAATCCTATCAATTAAGTCTCTAGATATTACACATGCATAATTTTAATGTCCTAAACTTTAACTTTTCCCTAATTTTTTTAAAATATCACAATTTACGATTTTGGTGTCGTAAACATTTTATGAATCATATTTTCATTGGCAAAATGATTAAATTACATCATTACCATTACTACAAGGACACGATTAACATAATCAGAATTTGAGAAAATGAAAATTTGGATATTTGTATCTAGATAATTTAATTGACATGAATGAAACATGAGCATTAAACTCTCACAAATATAATTGTGGAAGAAGCAATAGTACAATAAAACCATTAATATTTTTGAAAATTTAAATAATAAAGCTTATTAAAATTTCATTTTATTTTTCTCTGTTTTATTTTAGTTTTGAATGTACCATCTTCTATTATTAGATTTCTAAATGGGGGCATTTTCAGGATCCCCTAAGTCAAATTATTGTACCTGCAGAATTGGAAAAAAAACTATCCTTCCTTTCATGAACCTAACCACTTATATTAATGGTTTTTCATAGCCTCGTTTAAATGAACCCACATGTAAGAGAAGGTGACCTAAATTTGCCTTTGTATTTAACACTCCACCAACCTTAGCAACATGTTTCTTCATTGTTCCTATCTATCCACACATTTTTTTCATCAAACTTTTAAGGGATTCAAGTTTGTGTGTACCGTTACATTTTCTAAATAATGTTTGTCTTAAGAGTTTAACCTTCTTTAAATAAAAGTTAATTTGTATGCACGATTGTTACAGAAAAAAAATCAATATTAATTTCAGTCAAAAAGTTATGTTATAGGCAAAAACTAATGTATTAAACATGTGATCAACACTATTATCTTTTTTTTTTATGCTTTAATATCAATATTAAAGTAGTTGACTTTTGATTCACTTAGACAGACACCAATGGTATCTGTTTCAATTTTAATACTATATAGTCAGACTAGGTGGACTACTCGGAACATTTTGACAACCTAACCGTTTATTTTATTTTTTATTTTTTTATTTTACTTTCTAACACAATTTCTATTTATATGAAGAAAGCGTGTTATAATTATAACTTTTTTTTGTATTTTGTTTTGAATTTCTTTTAAATGGTATATAAATATACTGTTTATCTTGAAAATGAAGTAATGTCACAAGAGCATGTGACTTTTATTTTTTTTATTTTCTTTTATCCTGTTTGTTGGAATGGGATTAGTGATTGTGATTTTGTTAATCTTAGGGCAAATATGTAATGCAGGTTGAATTTTTTTGCTTTCACTGCGTTGTTGTATTAGCTTCAGGATAACTGATATGATGGAAAATCAATATATTTTCGTAAGTGGTTTGTGTCATTTAGAGTTTTTGAGTCACTGTAAGTTTATAGATTTGTGTGTGTGTAGACCAGTGGGAACAAGGGTAGTGGGAAAAGTTTATAGATTTTTCACTAATGAATACATTTTTTTTTTTTTGTGAACATGACATATAATACATACAAAAGAACAGTGGTGTTCTATACAGATTTTTCATTTAAAAAAAATGGTGCCAATTTTTTTAATTTTTTAAAAAATTAAAATGAAATAAAAAAGTTATATATTGTGACATTACTTTATAAAAAAGTAAAAAAAATAAAAGTCATTCTTAAGAGAACACTTTCACATTCTTGTAAATTTTATAAAAATCACTATAATTTTGATAAATTAAAAAAATACACTAAATTAGGAAAACAATCACAAATGATATAGTGATGATAGAATCTGATTTATTTTCTGGAATATGTTGAGTTAGTAGAAGTTCATTATTTTGTTGCTCTAAATAAAAGTCCTATGTTTTAAAACAAGATATATCCCATATAGAAAACAAACCAAATACTTGCTAAAAATATGTCAATTTAAGAATATTATTTTTAAATAAATGAATACATTATATTAGTTACAACTACACAGAACTAATAAACATATATTATATATCGGTTCAAATTTCAGTTAATATAATAAGACATATATTACACTAAATTTAATAGTAAGTGATATATATATATATATATATATATATATTATTTTTAATAAATAAGTAACATATAATATTTGTTAAAAAAGTAGATCGAGATTAAGCTAAATTAAAAAGGTAAACTGATTTTGAAAAAGATTATCCCCTTGTCACACTAATTCTTTAAAATAAAATTTATGTAAAAAATATGAATGTAATTAATTCTAAAATCAAAATTGACAAAGATAGCTAAAAAAGAAAAACAATACAACAAAAATACAATGTTAGGAGTGTAACAGCCTAAAAGTTCCATAACATGTCCCATTGAACTCTTATAATTGAACAAAAAATACTTTCAATCTATATATTATTTAATATATACAAAGATAAATAACAGAAGAAAAAGAAGAAGATGAAAAGAAAAGAGGGAAGAAGAATTTTTTTTTTAGGTTGGACGAAAATAATTTTACCCGAGCTAGAAAATTGTCGCTTGAGCAAAAATACTCTAGAGAGTACTCCTAATTTTTGCCAGAGCGAAACTACTAGCGAAAACACTCCAGAGGACACTCTATTTTGTTTACGAAGAGCTCGCTCAGGCGAGCTGCATCTCGCTCAAGCGAGACTTGCAGAGTGAACTTTTCTGCAAAATTAGTTTGAGCGAGATTTTTCCGCTTGAGCAAAACTATCTAAAATGATTCTTAACTAAACTAACTTTGTCTGCTACAAAGTATTAACATGTATTTAAGGTTCAAAGTACTATAAAAAGTGTTCAGGTACATCAGACATATGTACAACTATCTACATGACAAAAAGGAAGACCATCTCAAGGTTATAAAGTCTTTAACTACAACAAAAATAGTATATACAAGACAAAAGGAACATCAGTTTAAGGGCATATCATTTTTAAGGTGTTCAAAAACCTGCATCTGCACCTGCTCATGTACATAGTACAGTCATCGCAATAAGCTAGTACATTGAAAGTTTATAACATACTAAACACATGCAAATAGAACAGAGTATCTCAGTCATAAGAATTTCTTTAAAGTCTAGCATATCAAGTTTCACTACAAGTTTTCCTTTTTCATTTGAAGTACTCATATCAAACATCATTCATAAAGGTCTCACATGGACCACATCAATACATATAGGTCACACATAGACCTATCATCTTCCGGAAGACCCATTAAGTATGTCCTTACCAAAGACTAACATCTAATCCAATACCCAAGACTTAGATTCAGCAATTCTAAGAAAAAGGACCAATCCAATACCCAAGACTTAGATTACCAGTGAATCTAAGAGAAATGACTAATCCAATACCCAAGACTTAGACTGTCATTCGAATCTAAGAGAAAGGATCATAGTAAGTTCAAACATCCAATACTGAGTCTCACTAGCGATCCCGGTGTGTATGAACTCCCTCGCCAGCTTCTCACCACCTGATATCTTAGTCTACGTGACTACTTAGATCATCAATGAAGCTAGAGGATCTCTGTTAAACATAGGCGTGCTATACATTAATTGATCATTCACATCAATACTCATTCAATCCACAAATCACAAATCATATTATGCAAGTATCTTTCTATCATCAAAACAATATTTAATTACTCAAAACAGTTAAGTTAATCACACTAAGTCAAAACAAACAATCAAATTCGTTTAGTGTTTAAGGACCATTCAAACCTGCAAGAAAGACTTGATCACTAATAATCACATATTCCAATCTTATGTCCTATATGTCTATTTAAAAGTAATTAACTAGTATAAAAATAAGTTACTAGCTTCCCTTATCTCAGACAACGATCCCTTGTCAATTCCTCCAATCAAGCAACAATACCAGTCTAACTTTAGGTATCTAGAACAACTTTTTCAAATAACACCAACTTTTAGTACAACCTTAATCAAGTTGAGAGGAACACTTTTCTCAACTGTTCCTATCAATATTGATGACAAAAACTTAACAAAAAAAAATAGAAAACAAGAGATCTTTAGAGCAAATATGAACTTACTCCGTTTGAGATTCTGATTGGTTTGAAATGGCCCTAAGATCCTCAACTATTGCGGGACTTGATCAGATTCTCAAACAGATGGAATATGAAGGGTAAAAATCAAGAGAGAAAGGAGAGGGTTGTAGAGGATGGAAGGTAGGAGAGAGAGAGCTAAAGTAAAAAAAGGAAGCTTTTGTTCTTATCCTTAGTGCAAGTGTGTGTGTCTGGTTACAAAGAGATTAAAAAACAAGATTATACAATGTATCTTACATCTAATTTTAACTATTTAATCTAAAGATAATTAAAATTTACTATCTTTTATATTCTATTACAAACACTTAACATATAGGAAACATATATAAGATAGAAAAAAAACACAAATAAATTTAACTCTTGTATTAAATTGAAGAGAATATATCTAATGCTTAGATCATACCAAGAATAATACAACAAACATTTTTGATGAACTATCAAGAACACACATTCTAAATTAACCTAACTATATAATGATGAAAATAAATTACCATGATGCACAACAAAAACAATTGCAAAAAAAAATTTATTGACAACACACAACTTTTAGAAAATTTTGTCAAACCAAGAGAGACTTCAAGGATTTCTTGAATAATTGAAAAATCAATTATTTTAAGTTGTTAATAAATTATTTTCAAGAAAAAAAATGTTTTTTAGAGAAATAAACTCTATGTTTTAATTAATCATACTCTTTATTAATTGATTATCTGTTCTTCAATATTTATGGAAAAAATAAAATCACTTTGATAGATTATTTAAATGTCTTAATCATTTATTATTTGAGACTAGTTAAAAATTCATTTGCTTGTTTTTTGTTTTAATTTATTAATAAATTGATTATGTTCTAAAACCATATTAAAACCAAAATAATTGATTATATAAACTCTTAATCCATTAAAAATAAATTTAAAATCTTTGTTCAACACATTTCAACCTTTCGAAAGCAAATTTTATGATTGAGGTTAAGATTAAGATGTATATTAAATTAAAATTTTTATTATTAGTTAATGTGTGTAAGAGACACAAACATATATAATGAAAATTATAACAAATAACATAACTCAACATCATCTTTTTCAAATATCATCAAATAAGTTTAATTAAGACTTGGCTTTACTCTTCAAGTCTATTAATATTATTGTTTTTCTTCTCGTAACACATACAATATTATTATTATTTTTGTCTTCTCACACTATTATTACTAAAAGTTCATTTTTATTGGTCTAAATGAATTTTCTATATACTTGATAACAAATATATTTCATATAAAACATAACCAAAGATGATTTGAAGTTTTCTTTTTAAATTCTAAAATAATAGTTGATAAATATATTATAAACGTTATAACAAATATATTACATTAATTTAAACTATAATTGATATAACATTACACATATTACATCAATTTTAATAATTAATAGATGATATTACGAAAAGATCTCTTTTAACTTATTTATGAAGTCACTGCACAACCTTTTACTATTATTCTTTTTTCTCTTCTCCAATGGAAACACGGTCATCATCTATTTTTCCTTGCCTTTTAACGTTTTACATTTTCACATAGTATCCTCTCATCCCACACGTCGTAATATTATTATTTTTTCTCTTGTTTTTGTAGCTAATATTTTCATTCTTAAGATAGATATTTTAATTCTAGTTCACTTTTAATCTTTTAAACACTCATATTTATTTTAGACATGTTTAAATATTTATGTATCTTGATTTATAGTTTTTTTACCTTTTTAAGTTTTTATTTATCATATTTCAGGCATTAAGATTTCGTAACTTTCATATTTACACAGAGAATTTGATTATTATTATTACTATTATTCTTATAAATTTGAATTCTTATAAATTTTAATACTATATTTCTCGATACTATTATTTTTAATATAAAATTTTAAGACCACTAAATTTTATATTAATGGGTGTTATAACTAATATAGAACGTTATGTCATATTTTATATGAATTGTAAGTTAAAAGTGATTCATATTAATTGCATATTACAAATGATGTACAAATTGCCTTTTTACATTAATTGTTAATAATGAATGTAAAGTATTTAAAATTACCTATGTAAAAAGTTTATATTAGAATAGTGTGAGAATGAACAAAAACAAATTTATTTATACAAATTTTTTTCTTTAACCTAAATCCTTCTTTTCGACACTGCCTACTTATACATTTACATATATATAATAACACTTGAGAATACCTCTTATCCTAAATAATTATGATCTTTATATTGAAATTAAAAATAATATATAACTCATATTAAAATTCAATTAAACTTAAAATTATATATATATATATATCATTTTTATTTTAGAAATTATTCATATTTAAAACGTGTCTTTTATTTTATCATATACAATGGAAGGAAGTTATTTGAACTTCTAATTATGTGGAGACTGGGATGATTTAAGTAAAAACGGATTGAATAAGAATCTATTCACAAGTCTGACTTCAAAATGTTTAAAAACGTAAATTAATTTTGATAAACCCAAAATAAATTTTATATATATTAAAGAAATGGGCATTGGGTAGTGGATATGGCGGCGGCATTGAAAAGAGTCATGTTTTTCCTCCGCCAGAATTGAATGACCGGCCCACGTGGCAGGATATAACAGGTTTTATTTTGTTTGCAGAAAAGAAATAAATTTAAACTTTTTAGGTAAGAGTGAGTGATTGGACGAAGCTTTACACTTGGTTCACCAATGGCATTCTCGTTATTTCACCAGATTCAGGAGGGCAGTCAAAGCAACTCCCAGTCATAAATATCACTCACTTCTCCAATAACAAAAAATAAAAATAAAAATAAATATCAACTCGAGTCACCTTCCCCATGTAGACGGAGAGAGAAAGATAAAAAATAAAAAATAAAAAAATAGTAATAAAAAAATGAAAAAGGAGACGAAGTCTCTGCGAAACAAGTTTGACCCTCTCCAAGTTAAGTTCCATCCCCTTTCCTCCTTTGATGCTGCCAAACACGCGCTAAATTCATCACCATAATCGCGTTCTTCATCCCTTCATTCATCAAATTCTCAAAACCCTTCTCATAAATCACCCTCTCTCACGCTAATTCCATTTCACTCCGCCACGTTTTCTAATTTTGTTTGTTAAGCCTCCATTTTTTTGTTTCTTGTTGGGAAAAAGGTTTGATCCTCAGATCTGAGGAACCTCGTGGCCCCCGAAGATGGGTATCTGCTGCGCGAAGCCGTCCACGGAGGAAGCGGGGAACAAGAAGGGCAAAAAGGGGAAAAAGGAGAACCCCTTCGCGGTCGATTACGGGTTTAACAACACCGCCAACGCCAACGGCTCCAAGCTCACCGTTTTGAAGTCTCCCACGGGCCGCCAGATCGAGGCCCGTTACGAGCTGGGCCGCGAGCTGGGCCGGGGCGAGTTCGGCGTCACCTACCTCTGCACGGACAAGGAGACCGGCGAGGAACTTGCCTGCAAGTCCATTTCCAAGAAGAAGCTCAGGACCGCCATCGACATCGAGGATGTCAGGAGGGAGGTTGAGATCATGCGCCACTTGCCGCAGCATCCCAATATCGTCACGTTGAAGGACACCTATGAGGACGACAATGCCGTTCATCTCGTTATGGAGCTTTGCGAAGGTGGAGAGCTCTTCGATCGCATCGTTGCGCGTGGCCACTACACCGAACGCGCCGCCGCCGCTGTCACCAAAACCATTGTCGAAGTCGTTCAGGTTCGATCTGGTGCCTTGATCTGTTTTCTTTTTCTTTCGCAATTTTGACTTTTTGTTGGTAGGTTTGGGTTTGTGTCTTGTCATATGAAAGGGAGAATTGATGTGCGGAAATTGAAATCTGGCCGTGGTAAAAAACAAAGTTGGAATGGCTTTGGGTTTAGCGGGGGTCTCGAGATTGAGTTTGGGTTCTGGCTAAGCTACAACCAGGATTGATATGGTTATGATAAATAAATAAGTTGGAATTTGTCCTGGTTAAGCTGGGGTTTTGAATTCGAGTTCTGGATTTACTACTTAAGAACAAGAGCTTTGTTGCTTGTAATTGTTCTGGAAGATATGCGTGGTATTGGAAAAGAAATGGAGAAAGATTATCTCTCAGAGGATATTTGAGTCCTTTTACCAATGGGATTTCATATCGTGTTTGGGTTTGTGAACTATTTTGTGTGGTTGCTTTTTTTGCCAATAAATGGTTGTGTTATGAGCTACGAATCGGGAACCTGGCATTTGAAGTAATTTGTTTCGTTGTGCGTTGTTTGTTTTTCAGTTTGTGTGCTGTGGGGAGCCTTTACTCTTCTTTTTGTGCTGATGTGGTGGTTTGTTTGATGTTATGTTTCAGATGTGCCACAAGCATGGCGTGATGCATCGGGATCTTAAGCCGGAAAACTTTTTATTTGCAAATAAGAAGGAAACTGCAGCTCTGAAGACTATAGATTTTGGGTTGTCAGTGTTCTTTAAACCAGGTATGAATTGCTTAATGATATTGCTTTATTTTCTTTGTATTGCTGCAATGTTGCGTATATTGATCCATCGTGTGCTGAAACTTCGCCATTTTTTGCCAGGGGAAAGATTTAATGAGATAGTTGGAAGTCCATATTACATGGCTCCTGAGGTATTGAAGCGGAATTATGGGCCAGAAGTAGATATCTGGAGTGCTGGAGTAATTCTATACATCTTACTTTGTGGTGTTCCACCATTTTGGGCAGGTTAGCTCTGTCTTACGCATGATGTTTTCAGTTTTTCAGAGACCGAGTTATTAATTCTCCACTTTTAAGTTACGAAGGAGTTCAAGCAACCAATGCTTGCTATGTTCATACTTTATAATAAAGAGAAATTGGTGGAAGAAAAATAAGTGCATGATTAAACATTATTATCGAGTCATTTGCATGATTTGTCATGCAAGTATGAATGAGATGCATAGATGCCTAATTGCATTGATGGAAGGGGTATTATTCCCAGGAATTCATGGGCAACTTTCTCTGTTCTGGCGTGATTAAGGATGCTTCATTTGTATATAAAGTGTCTTTCTTGCGTTTTATAATTCTCTCACTCTGTATTTTCTTTTTATATTTGACATTAGAAGAGAGAAGATTTAAGAAACTTAATTGTTCATTCATTTCCCCCTTCACTTCAGTGCTATTTCTTTGCATTATTATTAGTTGCCTTCTGTATTTGATTAGTTTGATTTTCTAAATTTGTCTCTCTTCCTCTTTTTGTGAATGAAGAAACTGAGCAAGGAGTTGCACAAGCAATCATACGATCTGTTGTTGATTTCAAAAGGGACCCATGGCCTAAAGTTTCTGACAATGCGAAAGACCTTGTGAAGAAGATGCTAGATCCTGATCCAAGGCGGCGGCTAACTGCGCAGGAAGTGTTAGGTAACTTGCACTTTATATAAAATCTCGAGACATGAAGAAAAGTGTCAATTGTTCATAAAATTTTCTGCTCAGCATAATGAATTATTTTTTTCCCTTTAAATTTTACAAATTTGGAGATTATAACATTTCTTGTTCACTGAAATGCAGATCACCCGTGGTTACAAAATGCAAAGAAAGCTCCTAATGTTTCTTTAGGCGAAACTGTTAGAGCAAGGCTCAAGCAATTTTCTGTAATGAACAAGCTTAAGAAAAGGGCTTTAAGGGTAATGTTTTCAATAATATTTCAATACTTATCTGACATTAATCCCTGAATTGTTAATCTATATGAAGTTTCTAATTCAAGATTACATATTTCTCTCGATATTTCTTGCTAACAGGTGATCGCAGAACATTTGACAGTAGAAGAAGCTGCTGGGTTAAAAGAGGGATTCAAGGTTATGGATATAAATAACAGAGGCAAGATCAACATTGATGAACTACGAGTAGGATTGCATAAATTAGGCCATCAAGTTCCTGAATCAGATGTCCAAATTCTTATGGAAGCTGTGAGTACTAATAACTATATCATCTTATATATGGAACCTTTTTCTCCAGAACTGATATTTAAAAAAGTACCTACTTTTTCATAAAAGGTTGAGGTCTTTTTGCGTATTTTTCTTTTTAATATGCCAAAACTAAATTGCAAACATCAACAGGTTATTATTCTTTAACATGGTATGCTATAGAGTAATTCAGCCACAAGCAGTCATTCTTAATTCTTCCCCAAGTGCCATATCATTTCTTCCTATAAACAAACTTTGTAACTAGTTGTGCTTGTTAAATCATATTATAAAATACATACGCTCATAAGGTTGTCTTGTTTACTCCTAACATATTGGACTTTTTAACAGGGTGATGTAGACAGGGATGGACACCTAGATTATGGAGAGTTTGTAGCTATCTCTGTTCATCTGAGAAAGATGGGAAACGATGAGCATCTTCGTAAAGCCTTCCAATTTTTTGATGAAAACCAAAGTGGGTATATTGAGATTGAGGAACTGCGAAACGCGTTATCTGATGAGGTTGAAACAAGCAGTGAAGAAGTTATCAATGCAATTATGCATGATGTGGACACAGACAAGGTCAGTCCATTTTCACTTATCAGATAAATTTCTTTTTGGTTGATTTTTGTATGGTTGTAATTAAAAGGTCAATCCTATTGACTTCACCTACATGGTGCTGCATAGTGATCATAGTGTGTGTTCCTATAAAAAATGTTATAATCAAAGTGCTTTATTTGGGAACTCCCATTGATGTTTTGGTGATGAAATTGCAGGATGGAAGGATAAGTTACGATGAATTTGCTACAATGATGAAGGCTGGAACAGATTGGAGAAAAGCATCAAGGCAGTACTCGCGAGAGAGGTTTGCGAGTCTGAGCCTGACTTTGATGAGGGACGGGTCATTGCATTTAAACAACGAAAAAAATGAGGGTAGATGACCGCTTTAGAAATGCCAATTTTACTTTGGAAAGGAAAAATGATAAAGAAGTCTTTTATTTTATTTTTTAAATTTTAACTTGATTGTAATTCTTTTCTCTTGATACCCCATTTTTTGGGTGAGAAAAAGTTAGGATATTGGATCCAATAGTGTTGTGATTTGAATTATGTCTCTTTGGTTTGTTGAGGTTGTGGTAGGAGACAGGAGAGGGGAGTGGACGTGAACATTGGACAATTTTTCATTTGTGGCTGTATATATTTTAAAATTATCACGTTTTATATTTTATCTGCTAATTTTTACGCATACCCTGCCCCATGAATAATTATAAATCATCACCAAATTCAATTATTCATAGATATTGAGGCTAATAATATCTATGAAATAAAAATCTCTTTCTTTTTTAAATCACTTGCGATTGTGAAAAACTATCAAGTCAGTGATAAAATTCAGTTATAGAATTTATAGTTAAACACTACTGAAGTGTTATTGCTTCTTGAGTTATGCTTAAGTTTAGGATACCTTTGGATAAAGGTTTTTAAAGAAAAAATAAATTTATCCAGAAATTGAAACTAACTTATTAAACAACAGGTTTTGAAAAAATTAATATGAAAAATCATCTCATAAGTTAATTTTATTTTGATTTTTTTCTTCTAAAACTGAAAATTGGAACTAGGGTTTATCCTCGTCTGTCTTTTATCTGCTAATGAAATACACGACATCTATTTTCTGAACAGGAATAAACATTTTCAATACATAATAAATAAATGATTATATGAGCCTTATTTAGATCAACATTCTGCAGTCTAATTTGTAATTTTGTTAAAGCTTAGTTTACTCAGTTAATTTCAACAACTGGAACAGCTTAAATAAAATGAAATGGGCTTGGTTAAATAAAAGAAAAAGGTTTCCAATCTAGGGTTTTCAGACAAATATAAACTTAATCCCATGAGTTATACGACTCAATGAGTTCGGAGAACAGCTGGCGTGCTCGCCTTCTTCTTCGATTGGGTTCTGAAGTTAGTTTTCGTTAAATTGATCAATAAAATAAGTAAAAAGTAAAAAGAAAGTCAAATAATAATTTTAGTGACAATTCCAAATTTTAATCTATATGTTATAACCTTAAAAAGAGCTTATAAAAAAAAATGTAAGTAGATTTACGAACGTTATAGGTAGTTCCTATGATTTTTTAGGAAAAACGTCATTGCTTTCTATTCGTTCCATAAATTTTCACTAAATACCCACTCTAATTCTTAAAGGATTGGTACACTCATTAATAAGTTTCTGCATATCTTTTTTATGAAAATAGGATTTTAGAATAATTGTTTAAATACAAGGTTATTGACTATTTGATGAAAATAAAGTTTATAATTTTAGATTTTATATCACCTTGTTTGATTTATTTTAATATGGTAGAATTGCATATAATGAAAGCATGGCATATATTATTTGGACATAAAAAATATTTTAAATATAAAATGATAATTATTCAAAGACTTATTTGAATTTATCCTACTCTCATTTTAATGTATAGTGTACTTTAAAATCACATAAAATGAAAAAAAAAATGACACCATGACATTTAAGTAATGAAGTGATTTTATTTTAAGAATTCTATAGGATAAAAGATTTAGATAAATAGAGAGAAAATTTCAAGAATTCATCTATATAAACATAAATATTCAGAAACATATCCATCACGTGTTACTTTTAAAAATAATTGATTATTCAGTTAGTTAAAAATACTTAAAATTAGCCATCTTTATTGAGATTTGGTATGGCCGTTGGGCCAAACAAAACTTTGTTTTCTGCATAAAATTGGACTGTTTCTTCTGCACCTTCATAGTTTTTCCGTGCACCCTATAGAAGAAGGAAAATTATTATTCTATACAATCTAGAATATAAAAAAAAATTATTTTTAACAATATAATCTAAAACATGAATAATCACAAATTTAGAAGAATACATTTGATATTTTCTAAAATATGGCGGTACAGAGAAACTATGGACGTGCAGGAAGAAATGACCTCAAAATTGCACTAAGAATAAGACCATGGGCCCATTAGACATTTAGGCTTCCCTTGTCTTAAGCTTAGTTGAGGCATGTAGCAAGACTCAACTATAAATTTTGGACGCGCATATGCACGTTCCATAAAACTTGGTAATCTTTATGATATTCTTTGACAAACACTTTCAATTAGTTTTTTAATCATTTAGTGAAAAAAGCTTGTTTAAATTAGTTAGTAATGTTTGTTAAACAAATTTTCAAATGTTTATAAAGCTTTTTAAAATTCTATTTTAAATAAGGTTTGGAAAAATATTAGTTTATATTTTTATATTTAATATTTATCTTTTATTAAATTCATTAATATTTTTACATAATATAGAGTTTTAATTTTTGTATTTCTCTTTTTTTGTTACATATTTATTTTAACTATTATACCACTCATATTAGTTATTATATCATGTTAACATTATATTTTGATATATTTTAATTATTACATTAATCAACAAGACATTTACTTAAATATATTTTTATTTATTTATTTTAATTTGAATAAAATATACTTTAAGATATAATATAATTAATAATATAAATAACATAATTGATACAAAAATAAAAAAGATTTGGTGACTTTATAATAAATTTAAAAACTAAGACCTTAATCACCTTAAGTATATTTTATAAATTCAGTTAAAAACTATATACAAATAAAATTTACATTTATATTTTTCATTTTATTTATTTATCAAATAGTTGCAATAATTTCTATTATTACCAGAGTTAAGTAACCGTATCCAAAATTAGGTTGTCATTTTCTTGTGGGTTGAGATGTACTCTTCTAGTAAGTCATAACATGCTTTTTTTATACGTATGGATGTCATCTTTTGTATGCTTTGAACCGTCTAGGAGAGTGCTAATGAAAACACTTTGCCACTTTAGTTAGATGAGATAATAAATGTATAATAATGAACAATGAATATCTTGAAAATTTTACCTATTTATATTATTTTAATAGACTTTTTACTTGTAATAACCTTCATTAGATACCAAATACAATGTTAACCTTTGGTTAAGGACTAACCCTATAATTATTTCGTTGAGTGTATAGTCTTAATATAAGAATGAGAAGTACTTTTATATGCTTTATAATAACTTTTCATACTAAAGTGTTCAGTACATGAAGTGTCCAATAAAGATAATTTTTATTTCTTTGACCAAAATCCTTTTAACTTTATCTATCTATATACTAGTCCCCAACCTTAATGAATAGTAAGTGATAAAGAGTCTTGAAGTTTTAGGAAGGAAAATTTTTTCTTTGGTCAAAGATCCTCTCAACTTTATTTGTACACTAACCCCTTGGTTCAATTAATGACAAGTGATGAAAATTCTTGAAGTGGTAGAAAAGAAAAAATTCATTTCTGACTGAGATTATTTTTTATCTCTCTATACATTGCTCCATTCTCAAGGAGTGAGGAGTGATGAAGAGTCATAACCTTTAAGGTAGTGTCTCTTAGTGCCTCAACTCAAATAATTATAACATTGAAAATTTGAAAAGGTGTTCACAATATGAAAGGTTGCACAAATAGCCATTATATTAGAATGATTTTAAAGTTGGGGATAATTATGACTTTTGGAATGATGAAGATAAAAGTATATAAGAATGGAGTGAGGCCATGTGGGGTCCTTAACTATTTTTGTTGAATACTTTGAAGAGATTATGGTGATTCCTATGAAGGTGTAGTTTATAATGTAATTATTTCTAATTTTTCCTAAATAGTGTTAAATGGTATTCAAGTAGGAAGTTGTGGTCAAACAAATATAAGATTGAGTTGTTATGTAAGAATCTTGGTTCAAGATGTCAAGGTTGATTTTGTAGATTTCCGTTCATTGTTTTCATTGAGTGAACATAATAACAAAGATGAGATGACCGTGAATAGGTAGATTTAATTATTGGAGGATAAGATGAGATCCTAAATCAAAGAAGAGGTAGATTTAATTGTTGGAGGATAAGATGAGATCCTAAATCAAAGAAGACTTATAAAGATGTTCAAGTTACTATAAAACCACAGAGAGGAGAAAATAAAGACGGAGAACTTAAAAAAGACTAACAAAAATATGCAAAAGGTTTTACAAGAAGAATGCATAAAAGATTAAAAGATAATATTTAAAATATTTCTCTAAATATTTCTTAAATCTATTTGTAAATAAAAATGTAAAAAATATATTTTCCTTTTTTAAAATAGAATTTTAAGATATTTGTTAGTTTGTAAAGATAGTCTTAAAAAAAATAAAGATATTGTTTGAAAAGATAAACATAACAACCAAACAATTTCCTAAACTCTTCGTATTTCATGTAATGGTCTTTTTGGGAAAGGTGTCTGTACAAACAAAACATGTCCTAGACTCTTTCCATTGTCTAGCTAATTTATACAAGCATATATTGTCTTATTTGTAACATAATTTATGAATTGAAATACAATTTTGAAAAGTTTTCTCTCAAATGTAATGAATATTATCTTGTGTTTTTCAAATTCAAGTAATAATTTTATTTTGTATTTATTTTTCTTCCTATTTAACCTTTTGCATCCATTAATAGATTTTTAATATTCAGAAGTTGTTCTATTTGTTCTTATATTCTTTATTTAATGGTTGAATGACTCCAACCCTATCTGATGAATTTCTAATCATTTCTATTGATTGAATTGATTTTTTTTTATAAAAAATGGATTCATTTTTTTTTTCACTTTAATAAGTTCAAACACATTATAATTCAAGGAAAAAAAGATTAAATCTTCTTTTAACAAGATGTATTTGAGTTTTATTAATTCATAGTTGAGTGAAAATCATGTTTGATAGATCCTAACTTCAAAACACATAAATAATAATCATTATTTGTTGTTATTCAATTGTTTTTTTTTGTTTTTTGTTTTCTTCTTCTAATTTCATGGTTGAGATAATCCTTACATGATTCATGGACTTCTATTAGCTTCCAAGTGATTGAATTGTACGTTCTTGAATTTCAATTGTGTAATATTCTTTGTCTTTCGTTTTAATGGATTACTTTTTCTTATAACCCAATTCTAATATGTTTTTACAGAAAATTTTGGGTTATTAACTAAAAGTACATATTAAGAATACAATAAGATGTATGGTTCATGATTCATCATTGAATTGAAGTTATGTTTGAATGATGTTATCTTCTAAAACACTAAAACACAAGTAGACACTCATAATTTAGTATTTAGAGCATATAATTTCAAACATAATGTATATAAACCATATGTGATGATTGATTTTGATTTTTGTGATTCAAAGGTGATTATTTTATATTGTTCACATTGGATTTAAGTGTCCCTTATGATGTTTCAATTTGTTTTTTCTAGTCTTGATACAACTTGAAAAAATCCGTTCCAAAGTTCCGGCAGATTGGTATCTAAACCTGAAATATGTTTCTCATTTGGGTCTTTACTTTCTATTACAAGTTTCTTTATTAGAAAATTATTCTCTCACATATTCTTGAGTGTCTTTTGGTTTCATATGTTATTGGTTAATATTGGTTAATAATTGTTGTTGATCCATGTATGTAAGATGTTTGATAAAATGACTTAATTAGTTATTGATTACAATTAGTTATGTTACCCTTCTTTGTTGTTTTAGAGTTAGATGTATGTTTTAGTTTTCTTCTCTATTAGCTTGATTACTTGACATAATTTTGTTTTATTTTCTTTTTGAGAATACTTTTAAACAATAATTAATCATTATATTTCAAATACAAGAATTAAGTGTTCAACTTTGTAAAAATCATCTTATAGATGTATCATGATATAAGAGATCTCAATTTATACAATTTATAATTTTTAACTATCAATTTTTTTTCCATCAATTAATTTTTTTTGATATTTTAAGTAATTTCCAAATTTTGGTTATTTTTAACAAACATATAGAGAATGTCAAAAGAATGGAGTTAAATACCACAAAGGAAAAGTGATAACAATATTTAGAAAAATTTAGAAAAGGATGAACATGTTTAATAATTTTAAAGACATTTATATCAATTATATTGCTTTAATTGAAAAAGATGGTGTGAATTTTGGTCTTTTTCTTTATTCTTTTATGTTTTTCATAATTAAAGGATGGAAAAATTTATTGAGTTTATATATATATTATAAAACACTCACGTTGGGTGTCATTGTATAAGTCATCATATGAAATATATTATTAAGAAAGAAAAGAAAAAGAACAAATCCATGAGAGTAAAAAAACAAAATAAACTTCCAAACTAATAACATGAGAAATTAATACTTGTTATGAGAAAAAGTCTAAACTAATGAAACATCATACCATTTAAATTTTATTATTATCAATACTAAGAGAAGCTAGTTTGTTAATATAATGATTTACTTCACAGATAAGATTTTAAATCACTATCCTGATTAATGGTCATATATTTTTTCCATCTCTCTTAAAGACTAAAAAATAATGTTATGTCAATAAAAAATTTAACAAAGTAGAGAATAGTCAATAATCAGACTCAATCATAATACTTTTAATACCTTTATTAAAAGATAGCTAAGACTACTCTCGTAATCTTAATATATAAAAACTTGTAAATCTAAAAAAAAAAAAAAAAAAAAAAACCAAACAGTAAACCGCAGAATTTTGAAAAAAAAAAATATTTCAGATATCAATATTTCTTTTAAAAGAACTTTTAAATCTAAAAAAAAAAAAAGAAAAAATAACCAATATAATTACCGATGTATCATGAAAAGTAATAGCACAGGCAAAAAAAAACTTGAAACGTGGAACAACACCATTAGAAAAAAATATGAATTTCTTAAAAAACCTGGAACAACACCACCATTAATGTTAGAAAAAAAATATGAATTTCTTAAAAGCATTATACCTTGTCATGATATAATTAATTGTCGAAAGGTCGAGAGTGCATTGGCAAAATTTCACATCTTCCATGTCATCCAAAGAAATAAGTAACACCAGATAAAATGAATCTATATATTATTGGATGAATTTATTTGTGTTTATTTTCTTTTAAATGTCTTTTCTAATCACATAAAATAAGAATCATATTTTCTTTAATATGTTTCTTAAATAAGTTTTATTTTTTTATTTTATAAATATTTATTTTAAATAAACTAGTATGTTATTACTTTTGAGGATTCGATCCTGGATCCATTGAATCCATCATTTTAATTAGTGTTACGTGGTTCGTTCTTTCTTTCTTAATTAGTCAATTTGTGGACACGTGCAAAATATTCATTAGTGATATTTCATCTTTTTCGTCTCATATTGTACACGGGTACTTTCAATATGGATGTTTTAACTATTTAAATTTTTTTAAAATATAGCAGTCTATCAATTTCCATCTGCTTTGTTTTAATCTATGAGTAAAATATAATTTAGAAAATAGTTTATATATTTTCACACAATTATCCAATCACGAATTATCACATTTAAGAAAATTTTTCATTTTTACCACACTCTTTATTAAAAGATATACCAACAATAAAACATGTATGAGTATTAATTATTATTGTTCTGGTGCAAACAATCTTACAAAGTATAGCACAGAAAATTTCATAGACAAGAATTTGTCTTGGACTGTTGTATGATTCAATCTTCAAAAGTTTAAGTTGGTCTGCCACTTGTTATTTGTTCTTCACCTCTTCCTACTTCTTGTCCTATGCAATGTCCTTTACCTCATTTCTATCTTTGACGAATCGCCATATAAATTTATATTATATACCATGAACTTCATATCAATGATCAGAGAACTCAAATAATTGAAAGAAAAAAAAAACGAAAATTAATGTCACAAACAATTGATTGTAGTGACTTATTTCTAAGCCATTGAATATTTTCAATTTCTTGAACGAATTTGATTGTATAATGAATTTATACTTTTTCTACTAATTATTGAGTCATTGTCAATTGTACAACTGTTAGTCACATTATCCCAAAGACAGTCACCACACAACACCCTTCTAAAGCATATCTTCCAACTTTTTTTTAATGAGTTTCAATTTATACTTTTTCTACTAATTATTGAGTCATTGTCAATTGTACAACTGTTAGTCACATTACCCCAAAGACAGTCACCTCACAACACCCTTCTAAAGCATATCTTTCAACTTTTTTTTAATGAGTTTCACGATCCAATTGAAGAAGAAAAGGTTATACACGTATACTAAAAATGGTATCATATGGTATTAATTAAATTAAGGATTTATCATCACTTGCTACGCAAACACAAGTCAAAGTAGCCAAGGGTAGGGACAAAGCCTAATATAATATGTCAACCCAATTAACCCTCATATGTGAGATTGAGGAAATAAAATAATCTAAATATAGATTGATATTTGGATCACCTTTTTGTCAATACTTGAACAACCATCAGTAATTGCAAGTGATGTTACATCAATTATGGAATGGGTTAACGTCAAGGAAATTAATTAATGGACGACGAAAGCATATGTGGAACTTGTTTTTTGTTTTTTCACGATAATAAAAGATTTTTCAGGGTAGAAAAAGAAAACAAAACGTTCCGTATAGTTTTGATGTGTAGAAATTTTAGGAGAATAAAAAATTAAGGGCTAATTATGTTTGTAACTAAGAGTTTATCAAGTTGGTTTTCAGACTACTTAAGTGAATAGAGCTGAGTTGAGGTAAAGATGGATAAAAATATTTGTAAATAAAGACATTAATTTTTACCAAAGTGAAATTAGTTATTGACCTAATAAGAAGTTAGAGAAAATCTATGGAAGAAAAAAATACATATTATAAATTTTAAATCAACATTATTTTTATATAGAGTATAATTAATACTAAATATTTAATTAGTATTGTTCATGTTGATTGATATTTATAGATTGTTTAATGGATAAGATAAATTGAGAGGTTTTAAGGTTTCTGAATAAAGAGTTTCCATTTCTTCTAGAATAAAACAACTTCAACATCTATCTTATTCCAAGGTACATCAACCTATGTTAAATGTAAGCATGCTGTTTAACATGTAACTCATAGAATTCAAAAATAAAACTCAAAATTTATGATGTGTGGTTAGGGTTTATACATCTCCATCGATATCAACAGTGGTATAAAAAAGATGGCAAGTGTTAGAAGCTAACATGTCACTCTAATTGATGCAAACTAGATTATGTGTTTGAACTTTTCATGTTCTTGTGATATTGGCCATGTGTCCACTAGATCTCCAATTTATCTACGTAACTAACATACACACATAACAAAATGGCAAGTGCTACAAGTTGACGTTGCACTTTTTGATGCATGCAAACTAGATATAGGGATGTTGGCCAAGTTGTGATTTTACCATTGAAAAAGATATGTTGGTAATCCAAAAAATGAGTTAAAAAATGTGACAGAGAAATATTATTGGTGATTTTTTATTCGTAGATAATTTTATTAATAGATAAATTTGTTAATAATTTATTCAGAAACACGTTCATGTATAAATTATCATTTTAGTTTATAGCCACATACATAACATACAATTTTTTCTCGATGAGTGAAGGCAATTGAAATGGGACGAGGTTTTTCGTATGACTTCGAAAAAATCTATCAACATTTTATGAGAACTTTGAACAATGTGAGAAAAATATAAAAACATATATACCACATTATATTTTTTCTAGTATTGATTATCGCAGCAAATAAACGCATCATATAATATATATTTTTTGCAATAGTATTTAGTTAGAAAACCAATTCTCATTTATATCTTAGCATGATTAATTCAGCTTAGAGATAAAATTGTTTGATATGAAAAAATATATTACAAACAAATTTACCCATATATCTTTAATTATACAGTTTTTTTTTTTTAGTTTGCCAATGTAGAGAAAAGATTGAACAACTGATCTCATTTTACTATTTCCTTTTATTTTATACCTTTACTTTTAAATTATAAAATGTAAAACTAAAATTGAATATATTAATAATAACAAATATAACAAAGATTTAATATGAAATGATATTTAGTAATACTAGGAGACAGCGATGAAGTTAAAACAATTTTTGAAACATTGAAATGTAAATTATAAATATAATTTAATATTTAAAATATATAAATAAATTAAAATTGTAAAATTATGATAAAATCCTCTTAAATTTATTCTACAACGTTAACGAATTTAAGTATAGACTCATTTTATACTGAAAATTGTTTTCGCACTTTATTTGTGTAGATGTAAATACAGAGACAAAGTTTCCCCCCCCTTAATTTACTGTGTTATTATAGCTATACACATATCAATATTTATGAGTATAATAGAGAATAACATAAAATAATTTCAGTAAAAAAGTGATATTTAAATTATGTTATTCGTATTATATAATAGATATTTCATTTTTTAAAAAAATTATACATTTTTATACTATATTTTTTTTATATTGTAAATGTTTAAATATAAAAAATACTATTATTGGTCCCAAATTTAATGACGTTACTTTTGGCCTCATAAAAAGCTGTCGTTTATATCATGTTGTTCCCAAAGGTTGAACGAGGGAATATTTTGGGGGCTTCACCAATCACAAATAAGAATAATGCAATGTATTGGTCTATCAGATTCAAAGAACTTATTTTATATATTCATAATAAATATATAAATGTAATTTTTATAAATATTAAACAATAAATAAAATATGTATAAAATAATAATCAATGTTTTCTGTAATAAATATAATATTTCAAAGGTTAATTTCTTGCTGAAATTAGAAACTCTTAAAAAATGGTGATAAATCTGATTCTGGTTTCTAATTAGAAATATATATTTTTCGTTATATTAAAAAATATACATTTTATTCATAATTAAATTTAAAGAAATAAAATAGTTTTAAAAGAAAGATTTAACCATCTCAGGCTTAGTATTTAGATAGTATTTAGAGACTAAAGTAATATTTTTTCTATTTTTGAAAGATCAAATTATTTTGAAAATTGAAAAAATCAAAACCTAACTAAAATTTAGGAACTCTTAAAAGTGTAACTATTAAATTAATCTGTGGCGGTAGTTAGCATTTCCAAACTACATAGATCATTTCTATTTGTATTCCAATAATAAAGGAGGCAACGATAGCCAATACATACATTTTTTTTAGATATTAATAAATATATTTTTCTTAAAATTTTTGGTGCCTCAAATTCTTTTTCAAGCCCCAGTAAGATAATAATATATGTTTTTGATAATTGATTATGAATAAGCAGAATTCTTAGACTGAATCCTGATACTGGAAGCAGTTCAATTTCCAACATGTTCTTTATGGCCACTACTTTCTTTACTGCTATTTGAACTTACCCAATCGTTTTGCGTGCCATTTCCTTTCCTAGTGGGTATAGCCAAATTGGGTTGGGATTTGGACGGTGTAAAATCCTGTTATTCAAATTTAATTTATATTAAATCAAACTTTTTTGGAAAATATATAATTTTTTTTAGTTTATAATAATAAAATAAATATATCATTATATTTTTAGTGTAATTTATAATTTTTTTATAGTAATCTATAATTTTGTGGGGCTTATTGTTAAATTTTAATAAAAATCGGTGATATTAAAAGTAAAATTGAAAATTTAAATATATTTTTATTTACTAAATTTTATCAAAATTTGCTAAAATAGTAACTCGAGTTAGATATGAATGGTTTCCATAAATTAAATTTAAATTAAACCATTTTCATTCTTATAAATCTGATTTTGTTATTTCAAAACTTATTTATGTAATTTAGTTTATTTGTTTGAAAAAAAAAAATAGTCTTTAAGACCCAATACGACAAGATATTTACACCTAAACTAAATAATATAATGTTACGTATTTGATATTCTCACAAAATTTTTGTTAGCAAGTATTGTACGGATCGGATAATATTTTTTATCCTTACGTAAAAATATTTTACACTGTTACATTGGTCCAAGATTAGATGATGAGACATATATAATTCCATACATTAAGGTCGTATTCATAAATTTTGGACATAAATTTTTATATTTGAGATTGGGTCTCATATAGTTCCTCGTTTCCCAATTTAGTTTTTTATTATTTTGAATTACAAAATTATTTATTAAAATTTCACGTTAAAGTAATTCTAACATTTTTTAATAAATAAAAATAGTGATTCAGTTAAATGTATCTTACTACAAATATTAAATAGAAATTACGTAATTTTTAATTTTAAAAAGTTATGATAGTAACAGTTACAAATATATTGGCAAAATTCTAGAATTCAATGGTGATTAGCAAGTCATTAATAAGAGATTTAAGCATAAAGAGCTTTAAGCAAAAGTTTTTCATTTAACGATCAAATGAAGAAAATTAAAAAAAATGATATAAAAGAACTCAAAATTAGAAACGATAGGTGTGAGGAGCCAAATATTATATATATAAAAAAAAAGAGATTAATTAATTTTACAATACTATAATTTTCTGTCAAGGACAAAGACCTATGTAAGATCATATTTAAGTTTATAGTAAACAGGTTGAAGAGAGTTATGCATAATATCATCAACCAAAAACAATTAAGTTTCGTTGAGGACAAGAGTTACCTATATATTGTTATTGTTATCAGTGAAGTAGTGGATGAAGTTAAGAGCAAAAGAAAAAGTGGTGCTATTGTAAAAATTAATTTTAAGAAAGCTTATGACTCTATTTTTTAAAAGTTCCTTTACTGTATGTTGGAGAGATTAAATTTTAGATGAAAATGGATTAGATGGATAAGTGAGAAAAAGATACGCAAACCATGAAGGTGGTATAGGGGTAAGGAACCTGTAATTATCCAATATAACATTGTTGAGAAAATAGAAGTGGATACTTGCTGAAAATCAAGAAATATTAGAAAGATATAGTATAATCAAAATATGAACTATGAATAAATATTCACTAGGAATGATAATAGGTTGAATTCGTGATGGTAGAGGGATATAAAACATACTTTCGGGGAAAAAGCATAAAATAATTGATTTGATAGTAATATATCTCCGAAAATAGGAACGGTTAATAACATAAATTCTTAAAAGGATAGATGAATAAAGATTTACATTTAAGGAAAAGGATGCCTACAATATACAATAGCTCTCTAAAAAAAAAAAAAAAAAAAAAAAAAAAAAAAAAACAAAAAAAAAAAAAAAAAAAAAAAAAAAAAAAAAAAAAAAAAAAAA
>Ga0209700_101297_pt1 | contig 51247 bp, 22 predicted proteins | sample SiratroredBW_FD_187528 | JGI IMG/M metagenome (GOLD analysis project Ga0209700, IMG submission 187528) | Root nodule microbial communities of legume samples collected from California, USA - Siratro red BW (SPAdes) (version 2) | ecosystem: Host-associated > Plants > Roots > Nodule | place: USA...
ATATATTATATATATATATATATATATATATATATATATATATATATATATATATATATATATATATATATATATAACTTGTTTAGTCAAACTAGTATTAATGTAACTTGTGTTAATCATCCATGTAATTTACTCTTTCTTATTTTAGTGTGTCTACTTTGACACTTTGTAATCACTTATATGTGTTTATAAAGAGCATTTATAAAAAATTTGTCTTTCCTTAGATGTTATAAATAATCATCTACTGTTTAACGTGTTTTTATTTGTAAGTTTCTTGATCTCAATACACAAAACTAAATGTAATCAAAACCACAATTATACCATTCATTACTTATATGTATTTTCAATGCTAACATAAATCATCAAGAACCCGAAGCTTAATTCTATATTATAGGGAATGTCTTCACTATTTGTTATCAAGATGATTCATGCCAAAGTCAAGTCTACATAAAAAATTTCTTGGGATACGAACTAAAGCTGCATTTTTCACTACATATACTAACACAACTTTGTCCAACTATCTGCCCAACACTTTTACAATATTTTGGTGTAAAAGACTATGCATCATAGGGAGATAAGTACTATCATTTATAAGGATGTTGTGCGAAGAAGAGAAGAGAAATTAATATTGGTTGAAGGCATTCAATGCTTCACAGTGAGCAAGTTCGTTGGATAATAGAAGAAAGATGAAGACTAAAATGAGTTCAAAGCTACTCAATGACAAGAAAAGTGATTACAATGGCTATATTTTTCAAGCAACCTTGTAAAGACATGCTTAAATGAGAAGAATAGGAAGTTGTGTCATTATTTGCATGTACTAAAATGCTGCCAACTTTTCTCTATGCCCAAAAGCTTTAGAATAACATTATTTATGTTCACTAGAAAACTAGGAGAGAATGTTTATCCTTATAATCATCAAAAGACGCAATCACTACCTAGTGAGCAGAATATATGATCTATTGATCACATTATTAGAGGATTCTTTGTCTTAGCTAGGAGTGATTGTGTTCCATAGAATACTCAATTTTTTTAGCCAAAGATTGGTTGCATTCTAGAGAATACTTGGGTTTTCAACCTGGAGTGGCTAAGTGTCAAAGAATACTTGGGTTTTAGCTAGCAGTGGCTAGGTGCAAATAGTACTCACTTTGTACTTCACAATATTATTTAATGTAGTGGAACTTGACTAGTTGGCCAAGAACTAAAAGTAGTATAGACGATCAGACAAACTAGTATAAAAATACTGAGGAATCCTTTTTTCCTTAATCTATTACATTGCATGTTATTTGTCTATGTTGATTAAAGAAAGAGAACATTTTCAAAAGGATTTTGAAAATTCAATGACAAATCACCTATCATACATATTATCATCTGACTACCAACTATCAAATGATACTTTATGAAAAAGTTTAAAATATTTTAAAAACACAACTCAACCCTCCATTCTTGCATTTTTCCTAATTTGTACAAGAAGTGTTGCCAAAGAAGCCATGCACATTCAATGTTAATTCTAGAGCATTTAATGCGTCTCTAAGCCTCAAAGCATGCTCAATGACACTTTTCTTCCGAAGCTCTCTATATATAGATCTTTTGGAAGAAGGATGACTTACGATGACAACAACAAAATTCTTGCTGCAAGAACGTGCACAAGATTTCAAACTACTGAGCCTTGTAGTTGTGAGAAGGAACTCCAAGCCTTGCTATAAAACATGTACAAGATCTCAAACGTCTAAGTTTTGTAGTTGTGAGAAGGAACATTATTTGTGTTCCTTAACAACCTAGAATAATAATAACCCTTGTATACATTGTAAGACGCTACCTCTCTTTCTAGTGAGCAAATATGTGATATTTTAGATCAATTCTTTGTAAACCTCTACGTCTAGCCAAGATTGATTGTGTTTCAAACAATATTCAATTTTAGCCAAGAGTTGTTGCAGTCCAAATAATACTCATTTTGAGCCAAGAATGGTTTCGATTTAAGTAATACTCAGTTTTAGTCAGGAATGGTTAAGATCCAAATAATACTCAATTGTATTGTATGACAATAGTCTGCCTTGTTATCCTTAATCTGTTAATTGAGAACTCCTCGTAGTCTTTGATAACAAATGAAATAGTATAAAAACATAATATAAATCTCTTTTATGCCTTACATTTTTATATTACATGTTATTTAGTTGTAACTAATATTAGAAGGAGAATTTTTCAAAAAGTCTTTTTAAACATTTCATTTGTCAAACTTGAAGTTGTGACTTACAATCTCCACCAAAAGCAATCTCTTAAGAGAAGCTTTTTGACAAATTGTCTATCAACTAAAACTATCATCTAATTATACATCATCATATGATACCTTGCAAAAATTTCAAAAGCTTTAAAAACACTATTTAACCATCCTTTTTTGTGCTTTAACCTATTGTTCATAGTAATGTTATAAGAGTTGTAGTTAAAGATTCCTTTAGTTGTAGCATGAGTCAAGCATAATTTTTAATTGTTATGAGTTTTTCTTTATATTCGCTCGCCATATGTTTATATTGTGATCATACTTAGTATAAAGAGAGATAATTTTACATATTAGAATAATAATTCCAAATAAACTTAAAAATATTATTGTATTTCTTTTTAATTTTAAATACTTTTATGTATATTTATTAACCTAACATTATTTTTGATCATATGTATAAAACTTTTATATGTACACATATGTTCGTACTAGTGTAAAAGAGATTTTTTATGTATATTATTTAAGGTTTTTTACATCTTTTAGTAGTTTGATATGAATGTAGACGACATAATTTTATGTGAGGTCAAACATCTGATGTAAGAACTTTTATTTTACATCAGACCGAAAAACAACAAACATAAATTTGTAATAAAAAAGAAGTTAAATTGTCCAAATTTCACATCGAACCATGCACTATCTAATATAAATTTACGTCGGGCTTGGTACAGTCCAACGTAAATGCATGGTCGGATTTAAATTTTGGACATCTTTTTCTAAAAGTTGTATTTGTTTTTGCTTCAAACCAAAACCTAAATACAAAATTTTTTTCAATAATAATAAATAAACATTTCAAACAAAAAATATACAAAATCACCTAATATAACCTAAAAACTTTATGAACAACAAAATAAAACTATATCATCCAAGTTGGAGAAGGAAAAGTGTTCATTGTTCTTTCAGTTTTTGGATGTCATTCTGGAACAACGGAGATTTATCATTGAAGATATGAATGAAACATTTACCCACGTGATTATGTTGTGATCATAAAGTTAAATACATACCATCTTATGTTTAAATTTGTTTACTTCTGTCCAAAAGTCAATGATACCCGCCCAAATAATGGCTCTCATTCAGTACATCATGTAGTAGTCACTTTCTAATGAGTCTGGTTGTTTATTACACTAAAATTAGAAAGAAGTGACAAAAATTAATTTCATACATCTTGGACATAAAGTAATTATTATATGTATTAAAAGATGTCTAACCTTATGATAGATGAATTATAGTGACTTTGGTCTGCTCCTTCCATTTAAAATGTTTGTGTCAGCCATAACTCTAATTAAAATAAAAATATATGTTAGTCCAAATACACTTATACTTACAATGTAATGAAAAATGTAAAACTTACCCTTGTAATAAGCTTTTCATTTCCTGACTAGGTTTTCTTATAGGGAACAAAACCACACTACTATGTAATTCCGAAGAATAATTACAATCAATTATCGATGAGACCTACAACAAATGACAAAGAAATCGTTATATAATTAAAATAATTTAAAAAATACAATGCAACATGTTTGATTATGTATTTCCCTCAAATCTTGGCGTATTTGATTTAGATAACAAATACAAGGACAATAATATGTCTTATTGATAGGTTTTTCGTTTTAGCAAGCAAAGTGAAAGAACTCATCAACTCCTATTTCATACTCTTTAATAACGCAATGTGCCTTCATCCAACATCCCTCCATTACCAAGTATGTTACAAACTCCATCATCATGAATCATACAATATGAAATTCTCAATTGAATGTGAGGTTTAGGATTTAGGGTCATCTAATTGAAGATGAGGTTCTACCTATTCAAGAAAACATTCTTCATAATTTTCTAACACGTAAAAACAAAATTTATTATTATAAATTTGATAAAGTTTCGACAGTATTTCGCATTGATATCCAAAGTACATAAAATGAAAATGGTCACAAATTATCACATTCAAGTATGCACCTAGAGAATAACACAAAACGGTTTGAATCAAAATTTTATCAAATTTAAGCATAGACTTAAAATGTATAGGCATTAACAAATTATGAAAAATAATTTTTTCAAATTGCCCAATCTAAAAATTCAAGATTTAATACAAATGATAAATGTTTAACCATTAGTTAATGCATGCATCAATTATACTTAATGTAAATAAAATTAATACAACAAAAACATACAATATCACCCAAAGATATTATAATACAAATTACTTATATGACCAGACTAAACTTTTCTTAAAATATATTATATAAATTACCTATAATTTAATCTCTAAAATTATGAGGAAACTAGTGACTTAATAATTAAGTGCCTCTTAGGAACTAAAATAATTAATTAGTCCCTATCATTTTTTTCTATTTCTAAATTTTAAATTTCAATTTAAAAATCTAGTAAACATTCATCTATGACAATAATTGACTTTAATAATTAATTTCATTATTCAAAATTTTAAATTTATATATCTAAATAACATAATACAATTTCAATATCAAGTAACTAACAATAATTCAAGTGATGAATTGTTGTGATTAAAATCTCAAAAAACAGTAGGTATCAACTTCAAAAACACAAATGGATGGTTTAGATCATTAACCCCAGTAAAAAATACAAACTAACCCAATTGAACAAAAATGATCATTGTGGAAAATCAATCATACGAAACCAAGAAAGAAAATGAGCCAACTACCAAAGAAGTCTCTGCAACCTCACTACAACCACCCTCACAAAGAAAATAGAAGAGAAAAATTGAAATTACGTATTCAAAATTTACATCGGATTGTTAAGTGATCTTATATAAATTTTAAACTGTATGTTATATCCTATACGATTTAATGTAAACTCTTTATTTTATTTTATTTTCAAAATTACTACACACTTTTTTTTACGTCGGGGGCAGGAATAGATGATAGAAAAGTCATTTTTTTCACTAGTGCCACCTAATATAAATATATTTTCTGGTACGTTACATTCAAGCTAGTATTGTTCTAGGTGGTAAAACCACTTCAAAAGAGTTTCTTTTAGCATTCATAATAGTTGTTTACAACTAATCACATGATCCCTTCCACTGATAGTAATTGGAGTTTGGAAAACTGCTAAATAGAAGTGTGAAAATTTTGTTCTATTGTAGACTTACCTCAATGTTAATCGCTCAAAAGTTATCTACAACTGCAACTTGAAATGGTTTCTTATAATTGGTTATCGTCATTGAAGTAATTTAATGTTGAATTGTATTCCAGGTGTTACTGTCTCCTCTCTCATTATTTTACTATTCTCAAGTTTATTTCCTACCAACTTCACTTGATCTTGATATGATTGGATGAGCTTAAACAAGTGTATCAAGAATAGTTTTATACAAAACCTATATTTATTATGTTACTCTTGTTTTGTTTTTGTATTACAAGAGGAAAGTAGTTCATACCAAACCGGATTTTGGGAGTCTAAGTTTGATTGGTTAAAAAACATTCTAACTTATTTAAATATGATAAACATTTTTTAAGGCTTTGGTCTGACATAAATGAAAGTCTAACCTAACCTATTTAAAATTCTATTTTATTAAAAATACCGAAATAATTGTGTTATGGGCCTAAATAAATCCATAAATAATTATAATCTTTTTATGTTTATGTGATATATTCAGAGAAGTCATAATAACGTTTTTATAAATTAGCTTATGCATAATTATATTTAGTTAATGCAGAAATCAATTCTATTTCTTCTTATTTTTTCTGTTATAAATAGAAAAATTCGTTTCAGCATATCCTAAATCTAACTTTGTTTTAAAGTATGAGAAAAGGATATAGATTATAGATTTTTTTTTTTTTTCAAATATCTTCACCTATTTTCCCTGTATTTATCTCTAATCCATTATAAGAAACTTGTACGACAACATACAGAGTGCCATACAATGATGAATTTTCAAAACATTAATGGTTTTGTTCTCATAAAGATGGCAATTTCGTAAGACTACAAATGCTTGGTAAAAGTACAAACAAATATTCAAATTAAAATTATTTGTTAAGACAGAACAGTTTTTTTTTTTTCTCACCGATATATGATTTTTATATGGAATGTATAATTGCAATTGAAAAATAAAAACTAAAATGCATTATCCACATTGAATAAATCCATTAGCCACGATCATATAACTACATAACTATCTCAACCTTAAACGCAACACAAGAGAACCACGAAACAAGTCGTTGTGTTTAAGAGAAACTCTCTCTCCCATATTAGGTTCCCTCTTCACCTTCCCTGACCTGATAAAGACATTGCAAGCCCCACCACCATATCTAACTTAGGTAACTCCACTTCCACCTTTATTCAATTCAAAATATCTAAGCTTATATTATTACTATCTTTTGTCATTCATTTAATAATATGAGATCACAATTATAATTTTGCAACCTTCAAAATAAATAATTACATGATTATGTAACGAAAAACAAAGAACATAACTAATATCACTGAAAAAATGTATTTAAAAATGTACAGAAAACATACCTACAGAGAAGAAGAGAAGAGATTCATAAAAAGAACACTATCCTAGTAAACTTATACTAAAATGTTAAAGAGAAACATAACCAAGAAAATAAATTGATTAAAATACAACTAACCATTTTCAGTTTTAATAATTGTGTGGATTTATCTCTTTATCCTCCTGCAAATTGAATGTAAATTTATATCTAACATTCAGTTTGGGTCTTGATAAGAGAAAAGTGATCATAGCAACAGTCTTCGTTAAGAGATCAATTAGTTAAAGTTAAGATGGTGTGTGATTGATTATGATTTCTTCTTGTGGTGCCTTTTAACAAACCACAAATCCAATCCATAATGCTTTGATTTTGAATGAACAACACTTAGATTGTCACACCATATCAAAATGGTTTGATTAACTTAATTTGAAGTTTAGTGAGAGGAGACTTTAACCGTCTTTTGAGCAACAAAAGCAGTCATTACTCTAAATTCAACTTTAATGTTGGATTTACACATTGAAGGTTGCTTCTTTCAACCCACAAAACTTTATGGATTTCTAAGATACAAAACCCAATAGTAAACTTCATCTCAAGAGAATCAAATACCTAGTTTGCATAATAGTAAATTGTAATATTGAGGGTTTGAGATGATTGAAAAGGTAAGTCATGGTCTATGTTTCCATTCATGTATCTGAGGACTCTCTTTACTATTTTTTAGTGATGATTGAAAAAGTGAGTCATGCTATTAGTGATGATTGAAAAAGTGAATCATGTTATTACTAAAGATTGAAAATGTGAGTCGTGCTATCAGTTTAGTCAAAGCGATCCTTTTCTATGGCTTTCACACCCCATCAATTTATCTCTCACTTTTCCCGACTCGATCTCTTGCAAACTTTCAGATGATAACTTTCTCACTTGGATGCAATCGTCAGAATCAACCATCAAATGGTTTCGTCTCAAGAAACACATTCAAAGTATTCAATTGATTCCTAAAAAATTTTTTGAACACAGGGGATGAAGCAAAAGTTGTTTTGAATATAAAAAATGAAAAACGTGAACAACAAGACAATATATTGAAATTGTGGTTATTGGAGTCAATAGATGCTAAGCTCAAAGTCTGTGTGATTGGATAGACTTGGTCTTTTGAAATCTTGAAAATCTTACACATGAATTTTGCATCTCAAACAAAATCCAAAATCAAGCAATCAAAATATCAATTACACAATATCAAGAAACAAACATTAGTCATATATCTTGTTCAAATCAAGAAAATTCTTGTAAAAAGTGGATCTTTCCTCACTCACTCGTGATGAACACATCAATGCCAATTTTTATCGTCTTCTAGAAGAGCATTGATGGATTCATCACCTCATATCTCACTCACTATTTCTTTCAACGTCACTACCATCAAGAGAATCTTCATGCATCAAGAAGAACAATTAGAGAAGCATAAAGAAAGACATTCAACTCAGATTTAAGTAAATTTCATGCATGCTCAAAATCAAAACAATAAACCTCTCAAACTTCCAATCAAGGATGAGGTCAAGGATGTGGATGTCAAAGAAGACGTCATTATGGTGGTAGATCCAACTTTGGCCGAGGTCATGGTACAAAACTAGTTGTGTGGAGGAACCACTAACAATGCTTTTAATTGTTGGCACTAGTTTGATAAGAATTTTACTGAACCAAGTCTAAATCAACCTTTTGTACCTACATCTAACACTGATAAGACCAATATTCGAGTTATGCTTGCAGTTATCACCAACTCAAATACAATGGATGATTCTTGATACCAAGACATAGAAGCTACCAAATCATTTAACACCTGATCTTTGCTAATTTGATCATTAAGAATGATTATAAAGGACTAGATTGTATGTTTATAGAAAATGATAAAAGTCTTAGCATATCACATGCAAGACATTATATCTTCACTCAAACTAATTTTAATATGAAATTTTCTTTGCTTAATCGGCTTTATATTCCTTTAATTAAAAAAAAAATCTTCTACGTGTATCTCAATTTGCAAAGGATAATCATGTTTTTTTTTTAAATTCCATCCTGAAATTTGTATTATTAAATCTTAGGCAAGCAAGGAGTTTAACATAGAACATGAAACAAATATCATGTAACGAGGAATAGATAACATGAACAGTAAGAGATGAAGAATAAAACATACATCATTGAATATACATCTTTCTATAAATGTATAGAAAATACATAGATGTATAGAAAATGTACTTACAACAAAAGAAAAGGAATGTATAAAAAGAAAACTATTCTAACAAACTTATACTAAAAATCTAAAAAAAAAAACAAAATTAAGAAACTAAACTGGTCAAAATACAACCAACCATTTTCAATTATAATAATTATGGATTTATCATTTTTATATTAAAAAATTACTTTTCTTATTTCTTAATTGTCCATGTGGCTGTCCTAAAGATTGGGTTGAAATAATAGGCACAATTAAGTTATTTGTGTAGTGAAATCTTGTTCATCTCTAGGTCCATACCCCTTATAGCAAGTGAATTGAAGACTCAATACCTCATACATGTCCCTAAAGTTCTTAAGTAAACAAGATTAGTGTTTGAATTAAATTGGGCCTCTAATTATTTTATATACCAATTCTTAATACACGTTTAAATAATCATTAATGATTTTCATTCTTTACACAACATATATCTTTATCTTAGCACACACACACGACACGCATATACACACACATGCATGCACACACATGCATGCAGACACGTGCGCGCACAGATACACACAACGCACAACTAAAGATTGGCTTGAAATAAGAGGCACAATTAAGTTGCTTGTGTAGTGCAATCTTGTTCCTCTCTACATTCATACCCCTTATAGAAAGTTAATTTAAGACTCAATACCTCTACATGTCTATAAAGTTTCTAACTAAACAAGATTAGTGTTTGAATTAGATTGGGCTCTAACTTTTTTTATATACCAATTTTTAGTTACATGTTTAAATAATCATTAATGAGTTTCATTCATTACACAATATATATCTTTATCTTAGCACACATACCCATACACACCCACACATGCACACACACACACCCACACCCACATATGCATGCACACACACACATGCACACATGTACACACAAACACAGACAAAGAACACTAAAAGCATAAGATACAAAAAATTAAATCAATATACAAACCAATCATAACCCAAATATATCACAAAAAAAGTCCAACATGTTCTATCTCATCCATTCTAAAACACTTTAGATCCACACGCAAACTTACACATCATATGTATACAATACAAACAATATAAAATAGATGCCTTCTATGATATTAGTGTTAAGTATGTCACACCAAAGATTAACACCTGACTTAAACTAAGTACTTTTGTTTACATTCGGATCTCAACTCAAGGTAGGTTTCACTACAAAAAAAAGAGAAAAAGAAAAATATGCATCCATAAATATATATCAATAGTACAATAACCATCATACGTGCGAAAACCTTAAAAAATTCAATCCAATTTAATATACATCAACTCAGTGCATATCTACATAATTATTGAAATACAAGTTTAAGTATGTCAACTATGACATTATCATACAATTACACACTCCTACATTAGTTATTTGAACATAAATATAAATTAGCTTCCATTTTAAGTCACTTGAGTGTCCTTTAACATATAAAATAGGAAAGATTTACTAAAGTTAAGCTCTAAAATAGTTAGTTGAGCGATGAATTGTATCACTTGAGAATCATGCTAACACTTGAATGATATATTATTGTAGGAGAAAAAGTTATTTCGCCATGATTCTTGTTTAAAAAAAAAGTCACTTAATTATATATCTATCACTTTCGGTAAGCCTTTTTTATATATTTTTTAGAATCTCACCCTCTCATCACTTGAGCGATCGATTTTCACAAAAAAAAAAAGATAATTGCTCAATCATCCGTTTAAACAAATAATAATCTATCTAATTGATCAAACAATAATACCTTACACCAAGTCAAAAATTCCAAAAAAAAAATTGTAGTTCAAGTTTCTTTTTCCTAAAATAAAACCTAGTTTCTTTTTTCTTTAAATCATAACTGATATTAATTTTGGGACTACTATGATAATATCATATACTCTTTAACTTTTTTATGCATTTCGTTTTACCGCTAAAAAGAATGTAACTACATATTATATTTGATGATTTAACTTAACTGATAAGAAGATTGATTAATGCTAACGAAGCCTTTTTGGTACTAAAATTGGTCTATATTAGTGACTTTAAGAACATTACCATCTTGGTTAACATTGAGTGATATCACCACTAATTGCTGATAAAAAATATTGCGATGAATTGACTAATCAACTGTTAGATATAATAATATATATGATTTGTAATTTTGTTGAAGAGGAGAGACTTGAAATATAATTGCTCCGAGAAATAAATTTTCAATCATTAACAGGTAGGGCAAGGGGCAAGAGAAAGGAAACAGAATAATGAAATTTTATTTCTCCCTTCACTGGAAAACAAAAAAATAGGGTGAATCTTACCATATTTTTTCTGTCTTTCCATGAATAGAAAGTAAAGGTGGAGAAGAAAAAAAGTTGGTTCGTTCCTTTTCATAATTGATCCAGATAGTTGCTTGAAAAATATATATGCATGGATGCTTTTAGCAATTCCACAATTCAAAATATGTTTATGAAAATATTTGTTTATATGTTATTTAGGGTAGAAATAGTGTAGATTGGACGATAGACTTGCATTATACGAAAGAATTTAAGTTACTATATTATTATACTTTTAATAATATATACAAATTATGTATTTATTTAACTTAGTATGTTTCACTTATATAAAAAAGTTAAGTTTAAATTTATTCAAATATAAACTTATTATGATATCTTGAACAACTTCTTACTAGTACGTAGTAAGTATGGCATTGTAATAAAATTTTATATTTTTGTATAATCTTTTGTTTTAGATTTTTATTAGGTTTTGTAATTGTTTTTATTTTTTTATAATTAAAAGTTTTTTAAACTCTTAACTTTTAAGAAGCTTGAATGTGGCTTAGTAATTATTTTTGTTTTTCCCATTATTCAGTGAAAATTATAGAAAATAATGTACATTAGGTTAGTAGTCCGTCACTTATATTAGTAATCTAAAGACAGATATTAATAGAACATTGAATTTTGAAATAGTTCAAACTTTTAGGATTTCTTTGATTCTTTTAAGTAATTTGTCAAAAAATGATTTCTCGAACATTTCAACCAGCCATTCTTTAATTTTACTATCTATTTTGATATTATTAGCCATTTATTCCTTTTAATTATTGTCTTGAACCGAGTTTTAATTTAACTTATTCATGAGAAATTCAAAATATAATTTATATATATTAAAAAGTGGTTATTAAGCGAGTATTTCCATATATGGAAAAAGTGAAAATTGAGTTATTGAATCACGAGTTGAAAACGAGATAGGCGCAGGGATGCGCGAATACGATAAAATAGGGCATGAGTTGCACGCGCCAATGAATGCGCTCAATGCCCACTCTCTCTCTCTTCAACGACCCTTCAAAATATCTGGCTCACATTACCCCAAGATATTATCTGCCGGATGACGTGGCACCTCAACGACGGCACTGACACGTGTAAAAGCGAAGCCATGTGGAGCCTTTTTCCTCCCCGCATACACCCTCTCTTCCCTTCAACCGAACACAGAGGGTTTCTTCTTCGCGAAAATTCCGATCACGCTCCATGGAACCTCACGATCTCCGGCGCCACCTCTCGCCGCCGCTCTCCACCGATCCCCAACCATTGCCCGACGACCTCACTCGCTCCACCTCTGACTCCTCTGCCGTCACCCTCGAGGACACCTCCAAGGACTTCTCCTCTCATTCCGCGCCCGCTCCGCTTCTGGTAACTTCACTCCTTTTCCAATTCATCTTCCCAACATCGCAACGGATTTTCGATTTCGCTTTTCTTTCTTGATTTTGTGGTCCGAGCTTCTGTTCAGGAGTTGATCTTAGAGGTTTTTGGCGTAGCACGACGACGACTTGCCTGTAATTAGCCGTTTGAATTCTTGGTCTTTTTAGTGCTTCTGCATTTTTTCTGTTTTGGTGTTTGAGCTCGCAATTATGCTTCGCTTGCTTTCGCTGGCTAGTGTCTGATATTTGTTGGTTAAATTCTGCAATTAATGAATCTGAAATCTGAAACCCGGGGTGGGGGTAGAGAATGGTACTAATATGATGAATAGCATCTAATAACTGAAATTGATAATCGTGTTATAAATTTGCAGACAGTTTCCTCTTCTGTAAGATTTGAGTCTGACCGTGGATGCTAACACTTTGGAATCAATTTTGTTCTTCAATCTCTTATGTTTGGCCTCTTAAAGAGTGCTTGTTTCACTCTTTTGTCTAGAATTGATTATACCGTTTAGCATCTGTGGTTTCGCAAATGATTTCAGTACAAGCAACGGGTGTGCTTTTGGTTTGTGTCTATTGCTTGAATGGAGATATTCTATGGTGTCCCTTTCTCCTTTGCACGTCAACTCATATGTGCGTCAAAAAGCTTATTTTCTATTTTAATTGAAGCTGATGTAAAATACTTGAAGAAGCTTTAGGCAGTTAAATGAAAAACTTATAGATAATGAGATATTTAACTCAGAGGATGCGTCATTTAAATACTTTTGATTGGCTCTTGGTTTTCAGATTATCTAGTCTTGGTTATTGGAATTATAATTAAAGTTTTTATTAGTTATATAGCCAACTAATTTGGTTCCTACATGGGCTTAAATCGCTTGTTGCTTGACATGACTTATTTTCAAAGGCTATTTATTAAAGCTTATTTGTTTGCTGATAAATATGATAGTTTGAAATTGACAATATTAAATTGTATTCTATGTTCGTGATTTCTAGTGAAGATGGGAATTTTTCTCTTCATTTAGTTGGTAAGAACATACTAAGCTCAAATATTTTCCAGGATGTGTCAACTAGATGGACGGATCGGCAGCACAGTCTATATATTCGTTCTTTAGAGGCCTCATTTGTGAATGAACTGCATCGTTCTATGCATTTACGTTGTCGGAGCATAAAAAATAGCACACATAATATGCCTAAGCAGGTCAGACATAACTTCAAAGATCATGTCTGTAGTGTGGATAAGTGTTAATTTTTGTACATCTCACTGCACGATTATGCTTTATTATCTTTTGTTGCTTTCAGACTCTGGCTCTACAAGATGCCTGCCAGAAGAGGATCAACCTTGAAAGAATTTCACCTTTGTTTGAGAGCACAGCTGATTCTCATGTTCTTACAGGAAGTCAATACGAACTTACATCTGTGGATGGAGGCTGTAGTTTGGGAGAGCCTAGGACCTGCAACCATGGCTTGCTTTGTGATAAGGAAATTCATGCAAGAGGAAGTTCAACATTTATTGACAGGTCTCCAAGAAGTTTAGAGAAGCAATGTATTTGCCGCTCATTCCATCTAGAATTGGCTTGCAGTACTACAGGTACCTACAATTTTATTTCTTTTTATGCGTATTGGCTATCGTAAGCTAGAATATGATACTTTCTATCACCCCATCATTTCTTGATCCTTCCGCACATGTCTGTCATATATATTCAGATTTTTTCCTTTCTCAAAATACCTGCATATAGTTTAATCAGAAGTTATATTATCAAATTATTTTGGTCAGTTATTTAAGTTCACAGAACATGGAGTTACTCAGTTTTTATGGGGTCTAAATGATCTGTCTTGTACCAAATAACAAAGGAAGCTGTGTGTCAATTAGTTTTTGAGTTTACCTGCTGTAAAAACTTATCAATGCTGGCTCGTAGTACTCTTGGTTGAGGATCTGTGGTTAAAGACTACCAGTTATATTATGAAGTTAATATTTTTTAAAATAATTTGTTACTGGCAAAAGGGTGTTTCCTTGGCAGTTGGCACAATGGTAAAGTTGTGATCTTGCTGGAGATCGGAGGTTAAAATCCTGGAAATTATCTCTCTGCTTGCAGGGATAAGATTGTACACATCTACCATCCCTGGACTGTACTAGGCGAAAAATAGCCAATGCATGTCATTATATTGCGGTTGATGATGACTGGAGGTGCTAAATAATTGAGTTGAGCACTTATAGTTCGGGACTGACTCATGAAAATAAGAAATAACTGAAGTTTGACTACGTTATTTAAGAGTAAAAAATACTACAGCTTGAGCTTGGTGTAGTTTAACTTGTACATGGATTGATTATCTTTTTAATTGGGTTTTGGCTTTAAATAATTTTATTCGTTAATTGGTATTCAATTATCAATAGATACTTTCATGTTAGCAAGTGAAGTAAAGTTGTATCAAAATATAATTTTATATTCATAATAATAACTTAGAATCTGGAAAAGAAGCTTTTGATGATGAAAATGGTATAAATATTTTTAAGAAAGTTCATTGGTATTGTTTGAGCTAAAGTTGTTGTGTTCTTAAGCGAGAAGCATTCAAAGTGTATTTTTTTATTCCTGCTCCATCATGCAAAATGCTTGGGGTTATGTATAGATAAGATGATGACGGTTAAAGATGTCCTCCTTTTCTGGGGTATGGACCTTGCTGAACAAGGTAGTACCAACTAGGAAACCTCACCGTAAGTTAACATCGCAGAGAACAGGGTCCTGCATATACAGTGCTTTCCGCTGTTAGTTATCTTTCATAGGTCTTTAAATATCTGAGCTCGACTACAAGCATAGGAGCCTAAAACTAGGATCAGACTCAATCTGAACATCACAAAGCCGGATGGTACCATTACCCCTTTAAAATTTGATTTATTGGGTTACTAATATATTTAAGTTAATAATATACAAAATTGTAACTTTCCTAGTGAATACTAATTTACTATTTAGGTATTTAGGTAATACAGACAAATATGAACTACTTACAAAGTATTACTTGAAGTCCATAAATCTTGAGCATGACTCACTTAAATCAAGCCTTAACTTTTAAGTTTGATTTTGTTTGTTCATGAGCTAGACTTTGAGTAAATCACAAACAATGCAACTCATTTACACCACTATTGATGACAATGGACTTCATCTATTTACAACTATAGCAATGATGCTACTTTTTTTTTTTTCTTTATTTCCTTGTGTGAATAAAAGGAAACATGTTTTCCAGATAGAAATAACTATGAATTACTATTAAACCTATGTCATATTTCTTGTGTTTATGCATGGTATGTATAACTTTATGTGCTATTTGTGTATCTCAGTTATGTTCTTGAGGCCGAATCAGTTCTGCAGTCAATATTCTTTTTAACTTTTAGTTGCATGACCACATTGCATTTAAGATTTTTTAAGAAAATTGAAATATTTTCAAATGGTGCTTGTGATTCTTTTTAACATGTACTGAAAAAGGATTAAGAAAGTCAATTTGCACATGACATTTTTTTGGAATAATAATATTTTGAAGGCAATTATTGAAGCCTTTGTGTGTAAAATACTCTAATTTAAACTTCAAACCAACCTTGGGTGGGGGTGGGGTAGGGGGCGAGTGACAGAGTATATTTTGATTATGGGCTTTCATAGATATTCGATTTAGTTTATTTCTATGCTGAGAGTTGGAAATTTAGTGTGGATGATTTATGTACTCCTCGGCAAAAGCCTTGTTCCTCGTACGTACAATGGGTTTACAGAGTACCTCGGCTCCTGTTCTCCTGTTCTAATTAAGTACTTATAAACCCTGTGACAACATGTTGTACTAACTAACCACTAGTTTCACTTAATTTTCTTATGATGCTTGGATTAGTCGAGTAAAATCAATGCAATGCACTGGCAGAATTTATTGTGATGATAATTTTTGTGGGAAGTAAATTAATAATCTGTCCAACTTAAACAGGGAGTTATTGGGTCATCCTTGGACAGAGGTATCAGTGTTTAGTAGTACAATGCTTGTAGTTCTTAAAGAACAGTATACTGTAAAAGAGCATATCAAAATTTGAATTTTGAATCAAATATGAGCTGTTTTGAGCTTTAACTGAGTGGGAGCAAATATCTGTTTGCTCGCACTATCCTTTTAAATAATTTTTGAGACTTCATGATAAGGAATAAAGTTGTTCAATAGATTCTTCTGTAGTTTTTCTTTTGGTGATTTATTCAATCATTCTATTTTTCTATGTATTTTTGATAGAGGTCACCGATCAAAACTTCAAGGATGAAGAAACCAAGTCAAGCTGCGTGCCCTTGGTGAAAAGGTTGAAGAAAGCTACAGCTGATGGTTCAAGCAGTGATCAACTAGCGTGGAATCTTTATTCGTTGTCTAATAAAAATCCCAAATAACTTGGATTATCTTGCATATCTTTTCAAATTCCTTTAACCTGCTGTGCCGTTTGGAAAACTTCACACAGATATTTCAACTACTAGTAATGCAACCTCAGAAAATAGAGGACATGAATTGCTATCAAAACCCCCAGAGTACTATTTCCCAAAGTCTGATTTGCCATACTTTCTAAGGGGAAGGTAAGAATAGCAACACATTGAAGCATCAGCTTTTACGGTGGATGCTGATACAAATTAGAGAATTGACGATTTTCTTGGTGCCCTTTCAAGAATTTGTTGAGACTTCTGTAAAGGAAAATCAAGCCTTACAACAACTGCATTCTTGTGGAATTTTGCGCTGGTTAGGTTATCCATGGGTGTTTGATGTAACATAGTGTGACGAGAAACTATTAATAGCAACTTGCTTAGACATAGTAAAAATTGTGATTTTATATGATTTTTTGTCAGCGAATTTTCGGATGGTTAACGAACTGTTTAGGCATTCCAAGATTAGTATTACATTTCTTTAGTTAGCTTCATGAAGTTTTATTACAATAATTGTACTTAAAAGTACTTGAAAAGATAAAGTTGGAGTTGTATTTTTATCAATGATTATTATGACTTTCTTTTCTTAGCAATGAGATTTATTATTTTGGTTCCGGCATCTGTTTATGTTCGTTGAACTGTGGTTTACTAACTTTTTCTTCTCCCCATTGTGTCCCGTAGTTTTTGGGTAGTGGTGCAATTAAATTGTCTTTCAAGAATTCTTGGTCTCGTTCATCGTATCAAAATGTTAACTGTTCAATTAGTGTTGTTGGAAGTCGTACTGGACGTATCATGTACTTGGTTAGATTTATTGTGAACTCGTAATTTGTAAATCTCCTACATGCAATGTAGCTTGTAATGTAATGATGAGAAATTGAGGCAAGACCACTTATTACTCCTCCTGATTTTTTTAATGGTCAGATTTTTCAACAATTCTTTCAAAATTTATTTAACTGTTATTTTTAAAATTTAAAATAATACTACTTTTTTTTGTTATTTGTATTTTTACTATTCATATCACCTTTAATTTCTTTTCATATATGCATTTATAATAATATAGAATGAAAAAAATATGAAATAAAAATACTTATAAATATTTTATTTAAATAAGAAAATTTATTCCATTTCTTAATTTATTTTAGAGAAATTTTAAATAACACTTATAAAAGATCGAATCCCTTTCTATTAAAAAAATATAGGAACGCGATGATGATCATTATTTTCTTAGGCTAATTATAGTGCAGCATGATCCATCAGAACAATTGGAAGATTCTTTACCATATTTCCTTGCTGCATAAAAGAGTGGAGGGTAGGAATCTTATTTAGTGAGGTGTTGATACTTTACACTAATAATATATTATAATGAAAACGTGGTAATGAATGTGATTTGTGCAACTAAACTCTAGGCCTTGAGGCTCTTCTTTTAAATTAGTTCGCCAGCTTTATTTTAATTAATCGAGAAATGAGGTGTAATGTCCTTGTGGGAAATGTAATCTCATTGTTGGAGATTTTAGAATAGGAATGATAATAAAATCTTGATTTTTTTCTTTCAAAATACGTGTTACTCCATTAGGTTATTTTATCAAATTAGTTTAATAAGAAAGATTATATCAATAATTGATTGGTTGATACGTTTTATATATATATATATATATATATATATATATATATATATATATATATATATATATATATATTTATTCTGAATGTTTATTGGGTTTTGATGAGTCAATTCCTTTCAAATTAACTTATTGAGTTAACTTTTATTTATAATTAAGTTGAATCTGACCAATTTAAATTAATTCTTTTTTATATGAGTTGGGGGTGATGGATTTAGGATTAGTAACTTAGAGACTCAACCTGAGATTCACTGTTATACTTGTTTCATATTCTCTCTCACGTGACACAATTTCTTGCAAACCTACAACTCTGGTGATAATCATCTTTTATTTGTCTTCGTCATTCACCTTCAGTGTTCACTTTCCTTGCATCATAATTCTAACATTAAACAAACAAATTATACCGTCTGGGCGGGCTGAGATGTGCATTTTAAGCTCAAATGAAATAATAGGAGTGTGAAAAATAATCCATTTTAACAGTCCATATAAATTGTCATTCTCTAATAATAACCAAGTTACTTTACAATTAAACACCATAATAATTCTTAAGGAATGTATAAATATGAGGTATTGGAGTATGGAAATAATATCTTTTATTTGGACTAGCCAAAAGCATAAAAACCCTTAACGGCTATAACAAAAACATAAACGCTTTTGTAGTGATGCATCTTCTTCTTTTTATCAATCCTAACATTTTCTTTTCAGTCATTTGTCTCCCTCGTTGGCCTCTATCATATTTCAAAATTAATAAGGTGAAAATCTATTTAGTAATATAAATCGATTTAGTCAGATTTTAGATTGACTGTTTTTACTAAAGTATAATTGTTTTTAAATAGTTGTTTTGAAAACATTTGAAATAAGAAGGAAATAGGACTTTTAGTGAGAATATTGAACATAAAGAAAATTTACGCAAAATTAAGAGCAATTTTAAGGAGCTAAAGGTGTTTTTCTATCCAAAATATTTTAGAAAGAGGTTCTTGGAGTTATTTCTCTTATTTGTGGTAAAAGTGTACTGTGATACATCATCTTTCTTTCAGTTAGGAAAGGTTTTTTGCAACTTGTTTGAGCCAATTTGTTACATACTTAATTGCATATTTGTTTGTATATTCCAATTTCATTTGTTGTATTGGGTTTTAGTTTATATTTGAATAGGTAGAGGTGTAGCAGGGTGTTGCATAAGTTCTTGGTGAATCTTAAAGGTAAGATTGGGTCTTGATTATATTGTATGTACAATTGAATTGTGTTAGTGGAATTTTTTGCAAGTTTGCAAATAAAACTAAATGTAGCTTTTGAGAAAGAATGAACCAATATAAAATTCTATTCTTTCTATTCTCTGATTTTGATTTATTTTTAATTTCTTGAATAATTTGTATCTGTATTTTAAAGCTGAATTAACTGATTGTTGGGTTTTAAAGCCGAACATCTATCATTTACTAGTTTATTTTGTACTACAATATGTTTTTTTAGTGTAATCATATCCTATAATATTGTTGTTAATTGATAAAATACTATATTTTGGTGATTGTGTGTTTCTGAAAAATTATATCAACAGATTGGTTTTATGTAATTCTGATTCATTGTAAAATTCTAAGCCATTGTTCTGCAAATTTAATTAACTGTATTCTTGTCAGGATTTCCAAATTGATTTTATGTGATTGTTTGCGAATTATAATTGGTTGATTTTGTTGGACATCCAAGACTACAGTAAATTAGTTTAATTGAAATTATTCATTCTTATAAACTTCTTTTTACAAAAAATTAATAAAGTTTAATTTACTCCCTTTTAAACTCAATAATTTTTTTTTTTTCACAAACATGCGTATTCTATTGATACATGCACCCTCAAACAAAACGAAGTTCACACCTGACATTTAAAAAAAAAAATCATATCAAACTTTGAATATCTTTCCTAGATATCAATTATTAGAATAAAATGATTGAGTTCAAGAAAAGATAAATTGAATTGAACCTTTTACAATATTCGAATTTAGAGAAAGAAATATTTATTCAATCTTTAAACAAGATATCTATGTTACAGACAATATAAATCTTTTTAGAGTTTAAAAGAGAAAAAACAAAAACAAAAATTTATACTAATTTATTCTATAACTAAACATATTTTCAGTTTTCACTTGTCAAACAACACCAATCATATCAAATTAGTATTTTTTTCAAATATTACAAACACTAAAAAAACAAAAAACTACTAAAAATACAAGTCTTAAACCTTAAAAGAGTTGATTCTAACTTCCTGTAAGACTCTTATTGTAAGAGTAAATGGAAAATCCTAGACTTAGTAAGAATTTTAATATTAAGTAACGTTAAAATAAAATCTTCATAAAAAAAGCATTTTTCTTATAATAAATCTATTTTTAAACACTTCCCATTTATAAATTTATGTCAAAATATCTCTAAATTACGTTTAAAGTTAACTCAAAATATATAAAACAATTAATTATTATAATGATTATTCTATCTTATTACATCTAGATCACCAAACACTCTCTTTTAAATATCATGGTAAACTTCTTTTTTTATCAATGCATTGACCTCAACATCAACCCAGTTCATGCTAGATGGAAGATGAGAAACAACCTTCAACGGCTTTAACACTACCACACTATAATAATTTACACACCGACGATCATATATGCATATAAAAAAATAGGTTAAATAAGTTATTTGTACATTGACTATCATATATTAGTACATCGACTAATATCATAATAGAATTAATATAATTACATGTTAATTCCATTTCTTTAAAAAAAAGTTACTCTGAAGACTAAATTGATATGTTTATTAAATATTAGGTATAAAAAATGCTGACACTTTTTTAAAGACATTAAGTTGAATACGAAGGAGATATGAAAAACTTATTTAACCTAAAATATAGAAAAAAAAAATTCCAACGTCCACGTACCAAATCTGAACAGAGTAGTCACACTACAACTTTAAGGTAGCAAGTTCCAAATTTTATAGGTGAAATACTAATACTATAATAATAACTAGGAAACACACTGAACTGCTCCATTACCTACCTTTAACAGGTTTGTTATGGTGTTCGCAGTTCTTCAGTTACCATCTCACAACATATAGAATTGTAGAAAGAAGAACAAGTTCAGAGAAACAACCCATCAACAAGATAACATTTAATTTTCATCATCAGCAAATAGAAACTAAGAATTATAAAAAGAACTTTCACTTCCACGATGATGACAATGATAATTTAATTAATTATTACTTATCATTATCTTCGTGTATTGTTTGTTCCTTGCTTCAAACCAAAGCAAAGACGAACAGACAATTATGTATATAAATTTTAAGATTTATCTTTAAAATTACAGAATCTCATTCCCTTAATCTCTTCTTGCCTAATTAGTTAAAGCACTATAAATAATACAAAGACAACTTAAATTGGAGGATAGTGTGATAAAACTCTATTTTTATCAGCAAATAACACCAAAAATATATGAAATTGCATTAAATTTTAATGGTTATATATATTGTGGGTGTAAAGGCATTGTGAATCCATTAAAAATCATCATGGGTATACTTTTTCAAATAGTCATTGGAAAATGAATAAATCTATTACACATTATGTATGTAATTAAATATTTCAGACAATTGGAGATTAATTCAACCTTTTATCATTTTAGTCCATTATTTATTTTAATCTTGTCTCATTATTACTAAATAATAATTTAACTGAATTAGCACTATAGTCAATGCTATAAGAAAATTCTTGTCTCTAATTTGTATCATTATTTTTAGTCAATTTGGACTTAAGAGAACACATAAAGATTGACTTCAAAGAGAAAGATCTAAATTAAATCACTTACGAAAGATGAGAGCAAATAAATAAATAATAGAATAAAATTAGTTAAAGATGAAAATAAAAATATGGACCCAATGGAGCACCCTTGAGAAGCCCAAAAATAAATTTTAGAAGGAGTACCGTTAACAAAACCCGTTTATCCATAGACAGAAATTTAGGAGCAGTATTTTAGGAAGCTTATGTAGTCGTGTTTTTTGAGGTTCTTTTGTTTTTGCGTTGATCCTTCGTTCCACTTAGTTTCACCATACCCCGTAGACTTTGAATATGGAAAATCCAAGCCACTTCGGCGACTAACTCAAAAGCTGCATTTTTTTTTCTTGCAAGGAACCATCCACCCATTACAACAACAAAAACAACAGCAAGCTGTGTTTTTTTGTCATTCATTTTCTTTTCACAAGCACCCCTCATCATGGAATCGTGCCAATAAAGCCAAATTACACCGTTTCCCTTTCATTTTTTAATTTATTTTGCGGAATTGGGAGTTGGAGGCGCAATTGAATGATGGGTCTGGTGACGAATCTTCGAGGGTGGAGAACAGAGGGTGCCCATCAAGAGAGCTTACCCGTTTTGTCTCCGGGTGGCAACCCAAAGAGGAAATGGAGCAATTTGATGCCGCTTGTTGTGGCCTTTGTGGTCATTGCGGAGATCGCGTTTCTGGGTAGGTTGGATATGGCCAAAAACGCCGCCATGGTTGACACCCTCGCTGACTTGTTCTACCGCTCTCGTGCGGTCGTTGAAGGTGACGATTTGGGGTTGGGTGTGGTGGCTCCTGATCGGAATTCTGAATCGGATAGTTGTGAGGAGTGGCTGGAGAGGGAGGATGCTGTCACGTATTCGAGGGACTTTTCCAAAGAGCCTATTTTTGTTTCTGGAGCTGAGCAGGTTTGGTCAATTCTATTTTTATTGTCTTTTTGTTGTTCATTTTCTTTTTAATTAAAAGTATGGTTAGTTTAAGCATCTTCTGGTAGACTTTTTTTTTTTTTTTTTTTTTTTTTTTTTTTGGGTCTGGAGCTTTGGACTTTTAGTTGATTCTCACTAGATTGGTATTTAGCTCAATAGGAAGAGATATTGGTGAAGGAGGAAAAGATGATAGAAAATTAGTTAAAGTGGTTTGAATATGTACATAGAAGGCCATTAGAGCTCTATTCAGGACATTAGATTGCATGTTTTCTAAGTCTTGTGAATGAGGGGTGGAAGAGACCAATAAGGATAGTGGGGGATGTTGTTAACTCTGAAAATTTGATCTTTAACCGGGTTGAATGATGTTGGGTGACCATGTAGCCGACTTCACCTAGTGCGAAAAGGCTTTTTGTTTCTGCTGCAGTGGTGGATTTATGTCGTCTAGCATGGTCATGAATGTACACATGGTCACGTTGTTCTTGAGGGTGGTGTTGAAGAATTACTCTGGTTTTTCTATTTTGGTCTTTACGTGGGGGATTTGTTTCCTCTCCTGTTAGTTGTTGAATAACAGGGTCCTCCAACTGATTGTGGTGGATGTGGATCTTTATTTGGTAAAGTTTGCTGTTTCACACTTTAACAACACCTTATCTTGTTTTTCAATCCAAATCCCTTTGTGGGCAAGTTTGCTTGATGCTGATTGGTCAAGAAGTAATTCATGAACCTCCTTATAGTTTCCCTTATAATTACGAAGTCCCTCTTATTCTTCTTGTTGATCTTAAATTGTGGTTCATTCAAATGCAGGAGTGGAAGTCGTGTTCGGTTGGATGTAAATTTGGGTTTAGTGGGGATAAGAAGCCGGATGCTGCATTTGGGTTACCTCAACCAAGTGGAACAGCTACCGTTCTGCGATCAATGGAATCAGCAGAATACTATGCTGAGAACAATATTGCCATGGCAAGACGGTGGGTAAGCACTGTTGGAAAGTGATATTTCATTAGATGCCTACTTCTTTTTGCATGTGATATCATTGCAATTCTAGCTACTGTCTTTACTTTCTTTCATTGAAATTTTTATGTGGACAGAGTAATCCATTCCAATTCTTTTTTTCAAATGTCAATAATTAAACTAATATTACAATGTCATTTTGTACTAGGAGGGGATATACCATTGTAATGACAACCAGTCTATCGTCGGATGTTCCTGTTGGATATTTTTCATGGGCTGAGTATGATATGATGGCGCCAGTGCAGCCAAAAACTGAAGCTGCTCTTGCAGCTGCATTCATTTCCAATTGTGGTGCTCGAAATTTCCGGTTGCAAGCTCTTGAGGCCCTTGAAAAAGCAAACATCAAGATTGATTCTTATGGTGGTTGTCATAGGAACCGTGATGGAAGAGGTACATTATAATATCTTTTATAGATTCAACTTCAATATTTATTAGTGATCTTTTAAACCTGTTAATATTATTATAGATGTTTCTAGTGGGAGTTGCACTTGCAGAGGTGACCTTGTTTAGTGTTTCTTCTACCTTTTAGAAGACAACTCTTGAAATTGAACTTTGTATATTAATGCTAGCTTCTTATTTTGCTCCGAAAAAGAGTGAGAAAGCATTTAATTGCAGAATTTAGACACTAAAAGATTGTAACATGTCTGTAACGTGCCTGTAAATGCCTTCTGGGTTTGTAGGGATAACTTTTTTTTTTGGTCGAAAGCTTTTCTAATTTTCGTTGAACTTGTTTTTCTAATTTTTGTAGGGATAGCATGGTCTGAGAACTTGTTTTTATATTTTAGAAGGGACAAACTTGGGTTCCAAACTTGAGGCGCCCTTAGTGTTGTTCTCTAATCAAAATTTAAGTTTGATCTTCATAACTTATATCATAAAGGTTAGCATTAATGGTCAACACTGGCTACTGAGATAAACGTCATATTTTAATTAGAGAATAGGGTAAAATATGTTTTTGGTCCCTCAAACTATTCAAAATTGGTTTTAATTCGTCTAGAAAATTGTCTATTTTCAAACGCCTCTAATTTTGTAATGCATCACGATTGGTCTAAAAGCATTATCTAATGTTTTAGGAAGCACTATCTAATAGCGCTTATGCTCACAATCTAAACCGCTTTGAGGACCAAAAATAGTGCATTTTTAAATTAGTGGGATGAAAAATGAAAAAAAAGGAGGAAATAAAACCAAAATTAAAAAAAAAAATTGAGGTAGATTTTTTGGATTTATTGAGAATTATATTTTATTTAGGATTATTTTTGGCAAACAACTTTTTTCACTTAGAGTCCTTGAAAAGACTCTTGCTCTAAACATGAATTCAGTTTTGGGTTTTGAGTAAATACTATCGGTTTGTTCTCTAACTTCTCTACCCCCTTTCCAATTCTCTCCTTTCTCCCCTTTTGTTCCTTGTTGAGACTGAAGAGTAATTTTTTTAATGAATCTTCACGTAGAAAATATGGAGGAGTGCGAAACTTGGAAGTGTTCTATCTTTTTCTTGCACTTATTATTAGTTTGAAATGCATTTTGAATGAACTTGTTTTTAGTTTGCTGCACATTATCAGGAAGGGAAAACATAAATTATCCTTGAATCTTGACATGTCGTTGGACATGAACAAACTATGTTCACAACTCAACATTACGAATCTCAAGATAATTGTTGTTATGTAAAATCCAAGAATGGTCTGATTGATTTATGACTACTTATTGATTTTAAAGCTTTAGGAAATTAATCCTCTGATTGAGTCAATGACCTCCGAAGTTCCAAAGATTATGTGATGCTGTTGTTATTTGTTAATGAATACAATTGTGGTTATTATCTTATTCTATTGCAGTGAACAAAGTGGAAGCCCTGAAGCACTACAAATTTAGCTTAGCATTTGAAAATTCTAATGAGGAAGATTATGTAACTGAAAAATTCTTCCAATCCCTTGTTGCTGGTATGGATATATATATTTTATCTCCATTCTCTTGCATTTACTATATATAGACAACATTTATTAATATAACACTAGTTCTTCACGGGCTACAAAAACATTTTAATTTGGCTCTTACATCCCATCTGATTTTCTTTTATATCTAAGATTTTCTGTTGAATTGCAATTGAATACTCAATTTTGAATAAGTTTAGCAAACTTAGGGATGATAAAAATTTCACAACTAAATTCAGGAAAATTTTTCTTGAACATAAAATTTGGACAACAAAACGTTGTTCCTTTGATTTTATGGTGAATTTTCGAGATGTATGTATATGGAAAAGATAAAGCAAAAGTGATAATTGTATTCTAGTAACTTATGCTGTCAATTTTTTTATGTTCAAATAATGAAATTCTTATATTTGTTGATAAACTAGTCCTTTTTATGGTTTAGGCTGGAGTAAACATTCTTTAGTTGTAATTAATCATCTTAATTCTTACATAATGCTCTTTTGAATTTTTCACACTTGAATATGATCTACTCTCTATCTTGAGTTAATTGCTTCAAACTAATTGACAACTATGAAATACCGATATTTCAATCTGCTTCACGTATCCAACACATAGTTGGTACCAATATACTCTGTTAGATACTTATATGTATTTATGAAGTATCCAAGCCTCTAAAAAATTATGAAAATTTAATACTATTATAATATTTATAATATAGAAACATTGAAGCATTATCCCTTGACGGATTTGAGAAGGGAAGAAGATTTCTTCTATTTCCATTTTTAGACAATAGAGAGTGATTTAAGATGATAATGGTTTATAATTTTTATTTTTTTAGTAATTTCCTAGAAGTGTGTTTTTAAAATGGATTTTCAGATTTCAATTATATAGTTTATGAATTTTTATATATTTTTAGATATACATAATGTATTGGTGTGGTGTATGAGATATACATATTGTGTCTGTGTACATCATTAATTGGCAATATACTCTGCATTTGTGAATGAACTTTGAAATGATGAACCGAACTTAAAATTGTGTACTGTTGGCATAAATTCAAGAAATTATACGGTGAATGAAGTGGATATTTACAATACATTTTTTTTCTCTAACACGTGATAATATATTAATGTGCAATCAAGTCATATTCTTGTATTCTGGGATGCTTCAACATGAAAAATGCATTTCCATATAAACTTAACGCAATGGGGTCTGGTTTCTTAATTTTTTCACAATTGAAATATCAGAAGAACCCACTTATAATGCTGGTTCTCGATATTAATCTCTTTTATTGTAGGAACTATCCCTGTGGTTGTTGGTGCTCCAAATATTCAGGACTTTGCTCCTTCTCCTGGTTCAATTTTACATATTAAAGAGATAGAGGACGTTGAGTCTGTTGCAAAGACCATGAAATACCTAGCAGAAAACCCCGAAGCATATAATCAATCATTGAGGTAAATTAAATGCTGAAGAGGAAGAAGTTGTTTGAGTAACTTCCCTTTTCACATGTTTTTAGTATAAATCTTGGTAGTTTGAGTTTATCTGGTTTAGAAAATGTGAATGGAATTTGTGTTGTTATGGTTTGTTTTGTGATGACTAGGTGGAAGTATGAGGGTCCATCTGATTCCTTCAAGGCCCTTGTGGATATGGCAGCTGTACATTCATCCTGCCGCCTTTGCATTCACTTGGCCACACTGAGTAGAGAGAAGGAAGAAAATAGTCCAAGCTTTAAGAGACGTCCTTGCAAGTGCACTAGAGGGCCACAAACTGTGTATCATATCTATGTCAGAGAAAGGGGAAGGTTTGAGATGGAGTCCATTTACCTTAGGTATCATAATTCTTTCCCATCAAACTGGTTACTTTTGATTGTTTTTCATCAGACTCAGACCAACTGTGACTTTCCATTTTGGCTCTTGAAATAACTCAATCACAACTCATGATGGCAGGTCTAGCAATTTAACTCTGGATGCTATGAAGGCTGCTGTTGTTTTGAAGTTCACATCCCTGAATCATGTACCTGTATGGAAGACTGAAAGGCCTGAAGTTATAAGAGGGGGCAGTGATTTAAAACTCTACAAAATATACCCAATTGGCTTGACCCAGAGACAAGCTCTTTACACTTTCAGCTTCAAAGGTGATGCTGATTTCAGGAGTCACTTGGAGAACAATCCTTGTGCCAAGTTTGAAGTCATTTTTGTGTAGCCTGTTCTACCTGAATTAGCTTCACTTAGCTGAGCTCTAGCTAGAGTTTTAGGAATGAATTTGGCAATGAATATGGCATGGCTTTATTAATGCCTGGTTTCAAAGGCCAACTCATTCATGTTTTATATCAGAAAGACTTCTCGCTTTAAATTTAAACTCGTTTCTGTAGAAGTGCAAATCCTTATTTAATGCTTAGTTTTAGTGCTTTTATCCGATCATTTAGAAGTTTTGTATATTATGGGTGAAAAACTGAAAATCTAATTGAAGCACCAGATGTTTCATTTTGTTTTGATGATCTCGAGCTTTTCAGTGTCTACAAATTATGAACATTAGATGAAAATATTGGAGGAGTTCCTAATCTTTAATTCTTCATCTTATTCATTTGTTCTTGAGTTGTGAAATCATATTTACCTAAGATCCATAAGTTTTAGGCCTTCATATTACTTGTTTGGTCTTTCTGTGAAACCATTTATCAAGATTTTATAATTAAATAACGTGATTAATTCATTTAATCTATTGTATTATATTCATTTGGTGATCGTTGTAGCAATTCAGTGATATATAGTTTTATGTTGAATATAGTTTGTGTGTGGCCATACATTTTCTTTAACAAATTGGTATGATATGAGGTGATGGTGGATTTCGGGTAGCTACAACTAAAACTAAATTTAATTAAAAGAGGGGAAAGAAAATCCATAGTATCTGTGGTTTACATTTTTCTCACTCTAATGATCAAATAGACATTGGAGGAGGAAACTTTTACCCCCGAAAAGCCCATTTCCCAAAAAATACAGAGAACAAATCCTTTAAAATTATTTACAGAAAACTGACCTATTTTTAACACAGGTCATATTTGGAACCGAATTCTATTTTTTTTTAAAATAACATTTAATAAATATAAATAAATTTTATTTATATAAAATAGTCATATACTTATAATTACGTTTTAATTAATTATTCCCTCTGTTCCTTTTGAAAGTCTTTTGAGAAAAAAGAATTATTGTTCTTTTTTATGTATTCTTTGTAAAGTTTAAGGTTGTATTAATTATTTTTTATCAATTATATATCTTTAATTTTGAAAATATTATGGACAATTAAATTATTTTTTATGGCTGCTTCTATTTACTAATTATTAGTGGATAATTTATTAGTTTTCAGTTTTTTATTTACCTTCTCATTGATCAATAAATTTTGTTCCATTCTTTAAAAAGATGTCAAAGTGAAATTACAAAGGAAAATAAAAACAAAAGTTGATACTTGCCTAGAGAGAGTTGAAAACTCTTTGAATAACACACAATATGATATTGAGAGAAACTTGCAAGTTGAAGATTTTCTTCAAGTTGATCAAGATGTTTACTCTTCATAAGTATTTATTTATTAAATACTCTCCATCATTATCATCTATTTCCAAAAAGAAAAAAAGAAAAGTGGTGAAATGATGCATAGACATGTATAGTTGTCACTTTATAGTTTAGCATAGTTTGGTTCACCTTTGGCTCTTAACAAACTTGTAAGGTTTGTGGAGCCATCAAATATCCTATCCACAAGATTTGTCAGACTCTTGGCATGTGTTTCTCATAGTTTAATGTTAAGTGCATGTTTAAGATATTATTCAATTCCATAAATAAATAAATATTAATCATTTTAAAATTACTAATGATCAATAATTACATCTTAAAAAATAATCAAATAGATGTAACCCCAGTTGCAAACGTGACTGGTTATCTCTTTGAGTTCTATTTCAAATTGGCTTCTTTTTCTTTTCCTTTTCTCACTTTATTATAAACTATGTTCAAGTGTCCTCTTTTCGTGGTCTTCATTTAAATCACGTCAAACGCTTACATTTAGCCGCATACAATGACCCAAAAGTCCAAAACCATGAAGAGAGAAACCGTGGGCACACAAGGCCTGACACTTAAAATCTTATTTTACAAAAATCAATAGCATAAAATCTTTTAAATTCTGCATAATTTTCACTTTAAAAAAAATTACATTATTATTTATAAATGTTTAAGTTAAACTTAGAAAAAGATGAAAAATAAAAATAACAAATAGTTTGTATAAAAAGTGTACATGGCATGCAAATTTTAGAGGGAAATTTATTTAGTAAAAGAACGTGTTATGACGAGGAAGTGACCCTTGGTCGCACTGAAGGGTCTATTGATCCGAGGAAGATCAACTCTTGCTTACTTGTAAGGTCCTTGTTCACTCTGGTCCTTTCATCCTACAAAAATGAACACACTTCTCTCAAATTATCTTCACAACAACTTTGAACTCATCATTCTCAACACATTTTCCTTCCAATGTCTTCTTTTTCTGTTCGTTTTCTGGCTCCTCCATGCTGCCCCAGCTCTCGCTCCAAGACACTGCTCTGTGCCACGCCCACGGTGGTTCCGGCTGCCCCAGAGGCGGTGGAGGCGTCGAGGTTGGAGCCTAGAGTGGAGGAGAGAGATGGGTACTGGGTTTTGAAGGAAGAGTACAGAGGGGGCATCAGCCCTCAGGAAAAGGTGAAGCTTGAGAAAGACCCCATGAAGCTTTTCATGGAAGGTGGGATTGAGGATTTGGCTAAGATGTCCCTTGAGGAAATTGAGAGCTCCAAGCACACCAAGGATGATATTGATGTTAGACTCAAGTGGCTTGGCCTTTTCCATAGGAGAAAGCATCAATGTAAGTTTCACCTTTTCAACTTCCTTTTTGTTTGCTTCATCACCACTCTTGATATGCCATCATTACTTCTTTCCATGACATAAAATTAGTGTAATACACAAGTTAATTTATACATGTAAACTTATATAAGAGAAGCTTAATTCATATTGTGGGAAGTTTATCTAAATATATCCTGAGTCTCAAACCGAGAGGACCACATAAGTTGTTGATATTTAAGTTAATTGCATTTCAAACTCAGGTTAAGGACAAAATTTTATATTTGAATCAAAATTAGAGTTTAGTGTTAGTAACTGACACAGAGGGCACATTAAAGGTGGTTGGGCTAATATATTTTGATTTGCAAAACCAGATGGTAGATTTATGATGAGGCTGAAGCTTCCAAATGGGGTGACAACTAGCGCTCAGACTCGGTATTTGGCTAGTGTGATAAGGAAGTACGGAAAAGATGGGTGTGCTGATGTGACAACGAGGCAGAATTGGCAAATCAGAGGTGTGGTGCTACCTGATGTGCCAGAAATTCTTAAGGGACTAGCAGAGGTTGGTTTGACGAGCCTGCAGAGTGGCATGGACAATGTGAGAAACCCTGTTGGTAACCCTCTTGCTGGCATTGACCCTGATGAGATTGTTGATACTAGACCTTACAACAACTTGTTATCTCAATTCATCACTGCCAATTCACGTGGCAACCCAGCTATGTCAAACTTGTAAGTATACACTTGGAGTGTGTGTGGAAAAACGCCTGCATAATGACTTCTAGTACAAAAGAATAAGGAAAAATAAAATATTGAAGTTATTTCCTATTAGCTTGTCCAAAATCTTATTTTTAACTCATACTAATTTTAACTTAAGAAGAAAGTAACTTAATTTTATGATCTAAGCATTGGTGTGGGGTCCTTTGATTGAATGTTTGAAATTGTGCAGGCCTAGGAAGTGGAATGTGTGTGTGGTGGGATCCCACGATCTGTTTGAGCATCCCCACATAAATGATCTGGCTTACATGCCTGCTAATAACAAGGATGGTCGTTTTGGATTCAACTTGCTGGTTGGTGGTTTCTTTAGTGCCAAGAGATGTGCAGAAGCAATTCCACTTGATGCCTGGGTCTCTGCAGATGATGTAATCCCACTTTGTAAAGCTGTCCTTGAGGCATATAGGGACCTTGGCTTCAGAGGAAACAGACAGAAAACAAGAATGATGTGGTTGATTGACGAACTCGTAAGTCGATTATTTTATAAACTTTTGCCACTTTTCTCTAACATCTGTTTGACTTGAGTTTTACTGTAACATTTTCTTTTATAAACTATAATCAATCTAAACAAAAACTAATACCATCTATAGAACCAAAATAATCCATGACACTTGCGTGCTATTTGACTCTCACTCACTGAGAAACACTGATAATAAGCATGACAACTACAGTACAAAAATATCATATTTTTCCTAAACAACTAAATGACAATCTTTTTTAATAAACAAAATATTAAATTGAGATTAGTCATTGTCAAGATATTTATCATGTAAATAATTGTAAAGATGTACTTTTACAAGTTTCAACTTTTTTTATAGAACTAATCCTCAATCTAGAGCTTAGGTTGGTGTGACTAATGCTGGAATTCATGAAATGTATCTGGTTGGGAAGTAAGTGATAAGTGTTTGGCAAATGCAGGGGATAGAAGTATTCAGGTCAGAGGTGGAGAAAAGAATGCCAGGAAAGCAGTTAGAGAGGGCCCAGGAAGATCTGGTGAAGAAACAATGGGAAAGAAGAGACTACTTAGGTGTTCATCCACAGAAACAGGAGGGTCTAAGCTATGTTGGTATTCACATTCCAGTTGGTAGAGTCCAAGCAGATGAGATGGATGAGCTGGCCCGTTTGGCAGATGAATATGGCAGTGGTGAGCTGAGGCTAACAGTGGAGCAAAACATAGTAATCCCCAATGTGGACAACTCAAAAGTTGAGGCCTTGCTCAAAGAGGCTCTCTTGAAACACAGGTTTTCACCTGAACCTTCTCTCCTGATGAAAACACTGGTGGCATGCACTGGGAACCAGTTTTGTGGGCAAGCTATAATTGAGACAAAGGCCAGGGCTTTGAAAGTTACTGAGGAAGTGGAGAGGGAAGTGGCTGTGACTAGGCCTGTGAGAATGCATTGGACTGGGTGCCCCAACACCTGTGGGCAGGTGCAGGTTGCAGATATTGGTTTCATGGGGTGCATGGCTAGGGATGAGAATGGTAAGGCCACTGAAGGTGTGGATATTTTTCTGGGAGGGAGAATTGGAAGTGATTCACATTTAGCTGAGTTGTATAAGAAGGGTGTGCCTTGCAAGGATTTGGTGCCTGTTGTTGTAGACATACTTGTAAAACACTTTGGAGCTGTTCAAAGGAATAGAGAGGAAGGGGCAGATTAAGTTTTAATGCTTTCTTAACATAATATAGTATTGTCTCTGGACAAAGTTAGAAGATGAGAGATGCAATACAAGGATGTTCCATGTATTATATGACATGATATGCATCTACACTTTTAATAAGACACGTTGATTCTTTACTAGTCCCTAAGTTTCACTTCTTTTGAAAAGATGAGTGCTGTATTTCTTATTTTCTTATGGCAGATGATAAAAGTAGATCTTTTTTTATTCTTATCAGATTAAAAGTGAGAAGTATATATTGAAGGAGTATTGTTTGAGACAAATGGTTGATCTTTCAAATTTCATTTACAACAGTTAACAAGACAGCGTTTCTTTTTCCACTCAAAAGATGACATTTGTTTTAAGTGTGTAACATTTTATGTGTAGTCTTTGCTAAAAAATAAATAAGAGTTTGAGAAGAAACCTCTAATGAAAATTTGAAATCAAAGTATATTTTAATAGAAATATTGATCACCCTCCCACCTCCATGAAACTTAGATGTGTGATTAAAAATTGAATACATTTAATATTTGAGTCCAACATCCTAATAATTTTGAGATATGCAAATAATATATATATATAATATATGTAAATGTTAAATGTTATAAGAATTACTTACTCAATAATCATATATACTTGATATTTTCAATAGTTTTTAAGAAATTGTGTATAAGAGAATCTCTTACAAATAATTTTTTTCTGATTTAAGAATTGAAGAATCTTCTATAAATAAATCTTTCTTTGATTTTTATCAATAGTTTGATGTACACGTATAAAAAGATCAAGTTCAAATTTTCAAAGATCTCTCACTTTCTTAGGAGAGCACCACTTATTTCTTATATGCATCATAAAGCAAAACGTATATATATTAAAAATCAATTAAGGAGCTCAAATTCTCAAAGATTATGTTCATATTTAAAAGGAGAGATACAATATGGATTTACAGAAAAATTATTATCTACTCATTACTAATTTTAATCTAAGTTAAATCAACATATAATAGTTTAAGAAAATGTTGTAAGAAAACATTTTTAAAACATAAAAATAATAAGATAATTTGTTTTAAACACCATTACGATCTCTCACTCTCACCCTAAACATTTTCAGTACAAAATAATAAGAGAAAAAAAAATTACTCTTATTACTTCTTTTTTGAAGTTTTTACGTTAGACATTTTCTTTTTCTTTCTTATTTTTTTCTTGTATAGCTTAAGCAAATCACTTTATTGTCACTTTTCTTCTTCTTACATCTTTTACTTCTTCAGCCACCCAATCCTATCTTCAAGATAAATAATTAGTTTCAAACTTATCTTTTAGTCTGTGTTTTATGTTACAGACAACCACAAACAATCATCTTAGATAATTTTTTCGACATCATTGTTTGGCGTAAATATTATTAACTTTTTTTTTTCTTTATTACAACTTTTATCATACTTCTAGATACTTTTCTCATTCTTTAGAGTCCCGCTTAATTTTATCTTAAGTGCTTCTATTTCATTTTGCTGAATTTCTCTATAGATTCTTTCATCTTTAGTTGTGTTCTTTAAATCACAATCCAGAAATTATATTCCAAGAAATCATGTTCTTTAATTGTGGATGCATTGATTATAGTTTGAGATGATGAGCTTGAGGAATTTGATGTTGTTGCTTGGTTGAACTAGGGACAAAGTTGAAGGTTGGAGATGAACATCCTAAACCATAAGGAAAATCTGGAAATTTAAAATCTATAGGTGGTGCAAGCTAAAATTAGGGGGTGCAGGTTGTGTTAGCCTAGAGATTTGAAATCAAATGAATCACTAAGCTCAAAATTGTTATGCCAAAAAGGCTTCAAAAAGCATAGAATTTACAAATAGCAAAATTAATAGCAAGGCCGTTGCTTTCTATACTAAAAAAAAGTATGATCTAAACTATATAGCATTAATAAAAATGTTTAAAATACCATCAAGTCTTAATAATAAGAAAGTATGGTCTCTAGGAGTGCAGAAAGAAAAATCCTTATTTGTATTATTCTCCAAAAATATGCTGCTTTGTTTATGAATTAAACTAAAAAAGGAAAAATAATCTTTCAATTGCTCAAATAACAAATACTCTGAATTGTGTCACATAATTTTTGGGGGAAGATAAAAGGGATAGGTTAGTAATATATTATTTTTATATTTTTCATCATTACAGAAATCCATATTTTTTGTTAACAAAAAACGGACTAAAGTTCATCAGTACTAAATTTCATTTGATAGTAAAAAGCTATTAAATTTGTGTTATTAAAATTATGATAAAAATAAATCAAGAAAAAATAACTAAAATTGGAACTGGACTTCGAATGTTTTCTAAGGTAAAAAAAAAAGTATGAGGTTTTAGTGGAAATTTTTAACTGTACTTAGCGTAAATGATTTCTTGGAGACGTTTAAACTACATCAAAGTTTAAAATTAAATAATTTCCTTTTAAATTTAAAATATACACTCATTTTCAAAGACATCATTATAATTTTGTTCATTTTAATATAAATGGATCTTTTAAGTTTAACTTTTTTCCTCTTTTTACGAACCTCAACATTAACCGCTAGTATTTAGTCTTTACTAAGAAGTTTTAGACTTACAAAATACAAAATGAATAGACTTAAATGAAGTCTTAGGCGCATTGTTTCAGTGTTTAATATCATTTCATCTACAAAGTTCAAAGATCGCATACACTACTTCTATATACCTCTAAAATAGAGCAACTCACTTTAGAAAGCAAAATAAATAATCTTAGTGTAATATGTAAGTGCTGATTTCCATATTAATGTGTTAAAATATTGAGCGTTAATTTTCTTATTAATAATTAAGAATACAATTCACTTTAAGTTATTTGTTTATCTTACTTTTATCTATCCAATCATAACCTATTATACAAATTTTGATTACAATGATAAAAATATAATATAAAACAATATTAATAGATATACCATTTCACATTTGTGAGGAAAGATTAGTCCATTGAAAATTAATAAAAAAATGAAAGGTGATGACCAAATAAGAACCTGGGATGTGACTAGTAAAAATCAACTCATCCATGGCAGTTTTTGAAGATGAATGACAACAACAAGACGAAGCATTTTGGACCATTTAGAGCAATAATCAAACACTGTCAATCACAACCACAAAGTGTAGTAACGTTTTCAGGTGCCCTTAAGCACAGGTATGAAACGTAAGGTGGTGACCACAATCTTTTTGCTCAACTCAAATATTATGCATTGTTCTTAGGTTTTTATTTTATTTTTATTTTGAGGTTATTTGTGAATGTGAATGTGTATGTCGCAATTTGTGATTTATGAATGTAGCACCGAAAGGTCTATAGAGATATATTTTTCTGTACTTGTATAATTCCCAGTTTCCTACGAAAAGATTCAGCATCTTTTGTTGCTCTTCTTAAAGGATTAGCAAACTATGAAGAAAAAAACAATAAAAATAATGAGATATAGCACTTGTTTGTTTTTTCATCCTCTTTTCCGACCGACCGAGCCCATATATATGAGATAGTTTAAATTTCAGTTATATTATTTAACTAGAAGTCTCAAATATCCACACCATGTATGATAGTAGTTATCCACCTCATCTTTTTCTATTGGGTTTTTTTATTAGCAATGAAATGCTAACTTAAATTTGCTTATTAATGTTTAAAATTTTGAATTTGTTTTATATTTCTATAAACTTAAAATATATTTATTACTAAATATGGATTTATTCTGTATAATTATATAAATATGAAAATTTATCTTTATGAATGAAACACAAATATATATAAGAATATAACAAGAAAGATATAGAATAATAATTACTAAAAATATTAATAAATACAAGTTTAATGTATGAAATTATTTAAGTGTGAAAATCTATTTTAAGTAGAAAATGAATATTAATCACATTTAGAATAAGACGTAAACAAAATATAAAGAAAAAAAACAATTACAATTTTACAAAGATGAAATATAAAAGAAAAGAATGGGAGAAAAAAACTTTTGAAGTGATAACGATTGTCACGTCACTTAGAAAAATATCAAAATAAATATCGATATCATCACTTGATTCACGATTTAAGATAAGACTTAATAAAAGATAACTTATGTTCTTTTTAAAATGTCTAGAAATGTTGTTCTAAAGAATTTATTTCAAATTTAATAGATTCAAAAGTTGATTACAAGAAAATAAAATCAATATATATAGCCTACATTTATCAAAATTCAAATGTTAGGTTTCCACATAAACAATCTTGCAAAAATAATAAAGGATATTGTTTCTCCAATCTTTTCTTTAGACTCACTTGTCTTAGTATTCTTTTAATAAAGAAATTCATTCAATTTTTATTTGTTGTTTATTATAAATGAATATTTGACCTTGAAAGAAAATAATAAAACAATTAATAAAGATTGTTGTCACTCATCAACATTCTTAAGAGAGAGGGTATAATGGAAATCATTTAGCCACAAAACCTTTGGTTAAGAGGATAGAAGAAGACTTTACATTTGAAATGTAGAATACTTAGATTTTTCTTCTTTCTTCTTAGGCTTGTACAAATTATATGGATGTGTTTTCTCTGGTATTTTTTTTGAAGGATTTTGCAAAGACATAAGTGGATCCTAATTGTGTCATGATTAGGGGTTGAAAAGTCAACTAAAAATCTTAGGAGACAATTGTCAAAATTCTGACCAAGAAAGGAATAAGAAAGGTTCAAAGCTTAAAGTCCCACATTATGTAGAGAATGTCTATTTTAGACATAATTGAGGTGTTGAACATGCAACTTGGGACATTAACTTCAACTTCTTAGTCCCACATTCCTTAGTTCAATAAGTGCAAGTGTATACAAGACTTTTTGTCCCTTGTAGCACTCACCTTGATTGAATAAAAATTGACTTTATTAAATTGTTTGTCTTAAGATCACAAATGAGAGTAAACTTTTCCTAGTTCTCTTTGGGGAACCTTCTTTGGAAAGGAGAAAATTGGATCTCTTAAAAGACTTATGAAGTTTGAAGAATTGTGATTATCTTCCACTCTCTTATAGATAAGGTGCTTCCATCATATATTTATTCAATCGAATGAAATCATGTATTTATATATGAAGAAGCTATAATTACATATATTTTCATATGTTAAGTAAAATGAAGTATTTACGTATGATGGAGATCATTCGCTTATAAAAATTATATTTTTCACTTTATAAAAATTTTGATCTAACAACCATAAACTAAATCTTGAAATGTTTTAAAACTTTATAAACTTTATGAATAAATACTCTATAAAATTTTATGAAAAAAAAAATAGTCAAATGTTTTGAATGAATATATAAAGTAAATAAAATTTTTTATTGTTGTTGTTAATTTATATATTTTAATTACTTTCATGACCATTATTCTAATGTATTTTAATTACTTGATAAACTTCATTTAATGGTTTTGAAAATAATTACAAAAATTACAAAAGAAATAAATAAAATAAGTGTCACACTTTTGACGTATGAAACTTAAACCACTCTCCATGCAAATTTTCACGGTTTATCTCATTTACAATTTAATTAATAAGTAATTTTGTGATGTTAAAAACTTTTATTTTTCACTTCTCTATATAATCATACTCTAACTATTTTTATATTATATTATATACATTTAAATTAGTATTTTTGAAAAAATAAAACTAGTCTTTCATCAACTTCTCAATTTTGCACTTAAGAAGTGTAACTAACTTTCACCTTAAATAAAACCAAACACATCATTTTAATAATTAAATTTATTTTGTTTTCATTAAACAATCAAAAACAGGATGTTACATAAAACCTTGTTTCCCCGCTTAGAAACATCATATTGAAGAAAGAAATACAAGAAACTACTAGAAAAGGAAGAAAACATATGTTTGGAAAGACAATGCATCAACTACATCATCGAGCACTAGTGAAAGCAATGAAGAGAAAAATTTATGTTTAATGATTGTTGTAGAATCGTGTTCTAATAATGTGAGTAATTCTAATTTTGAAGCTAAGTCTAACTTTGATAAATCGTTATATGCTTTTAATTAGCTTCATGTGAACCTAAAAAGTTATATTTATCAAATAATAGATTTAAGGAAGAAAATATATAACTTGAGATTAGATTGAAATAATTAAGAAAAAAGAACATATAAAAGTTTTTTAAGTCTTCTACCAATTATTATTTATAGATAAAAAATTATAAATAAATTTAACATTACCTGTATATCTGAATTTATAGATAATTTATTTAGAAATTTAAATTCGTTATTAATCATAAACTATTAATCTATATGAATACTGCATCTTAATTACTTAAATGACTTATCTCAATTTTGTGAGTCTTATTATAAAGGTTTAAGCATTCTTCATAAAATTCTACTCTAATACTAAGATTCTTAAATTGAATGTTAAACATACTTTTATAAGTTTTATAATTAACTAAATATTAATAATTAAATATACTATTTATTGTTTTCTCTCATGTAAAACATAATTCATTGAAGATAAGAATGTAACTTAACATAACTTCGTAATCTCATCAAGTTAGTGCATTTATACAAGTTAACTTATTTATCCAAATAAGTTACATTCATTGCTAAATAATATTTTTAAAACACAAATACTGTGATTAAATATAATTGCTACTTAAACTATTTGACTAGATAGATATTTAGAAAATATAAATTAAAATTATGGTGTTATCAATTAAAGTGAATTAATTTTACTATTTTTATTACTTTTACAAGTAATTTTATTTTTCTATAGAAATAAAATAATATGAAATATTTAATTTGCATTATATCTCCTCCAAAATTTTCTGGTATGCTTTCGTCACTTACGTTATGACAAAACATAACCTCAGGGAATGGTGACCCCCACTACATTTATTCTTACACTCTAATTCTCCACCCAATAGATTGAGACATTTTTTTTCACAACCACAAATTTCAGTAGCTCCATTTATTGAAAGCAAATTCTACCATCAGTGACTGCATTTATGTGGGGAGCATTAGATATCAAAAGGCACAACTTCATGATGCAATTATTGGTTTGAAATAAACAAATCATATTATTTTTATTTTAAAATAATTATCGCTTTTATTTTTCAAAATATTGGCTTAGACCATCAGTTATAATTGACTACTTATTATTGCTTCTCTTATGATGCATGGATAAATTACGTGAGATATGAAGTTATTGTGCATATATGAAACTATATAAAGATTTGATAGAAAAATATGTCATATTAGAAAAAAAAAAAAACTTTAGTACGTTGTTTATAAAATCCCTCAGTGTTTCAAAACATCTTATAGGACACGGTTCTTCATGAGAAAAAATGTCAATAAGAATCTTCTAGTGAAATTAATCCAGGAAATTGATTTATATAGTCACGTGCTAAATAAAACTATTCTGGTGTAAAAGTTACACACATAAATGTTTTATTTGAGGTAAAATAAATGTTTTGTTAAAGTGAAAACTTACAAAAAATCATGTTATTACATAACTTCATTTTAAAAAATTTGTCTTATCTAAAGATGATTTCCATACTCTTCAAGTAAAATTGTATTAAGCTAAAACAACTTCCATATCGTTGATAAAGTCTTCTAATGTAAGCATAATTTTGTTTAAACTTAATTTTTTTTTAATATCTTTTTGATTTACAGTGAAATCGTACAGAAAATTGAAACTGAAATATGCACGAGAAATATAATTTTAATATTAATTTAATTTTAAAGCAGAAGTCATGCATTTAAAGCATAATTCATAAGTTATGCATCTAAAGTGCAATTTCTTTATAATGGATCATTATATTCAATTTTTTTTCTATTTATATTTTTGCGTTGTTATAATTTTGTAAGAGTGTTTTGAGAATATATATATATATATATATATATATATATATATATATATATATATATATATATATATATATAACTTACAAGTTTTAGGTTATTAAAAAATATGATTAAATTAAAGAAAGAAATAATTATTGTATTTGAAATCATGGTGGGACAAAAGACGTTTATAATTGTAGAAGTAATTTTTTTTTTGTATTTATAAATATAAATATGGATTTGTATTTGTTCAATTAGTTGATGGTAGTATTTAAAAGTTCTTAGAAACTTAACTATATAGTTTGAGAAGCTTATAACGTGGTGGGTTTGCATAAAAGGAAAAAAAAACGAAAGAAAAAACAAGTCCTATTAAAGTAAAAAATTAAAATAGTAATAAAGTGACTAAATAAATATTCAAAAGATTATATTTTATTGTTTAATAATTATTTTTATTATGTCTTCGTTGTGATAATAAAAATATTTTTTTAGCTTTTTTTACATTGATTAATCCATTTAGTTGTGGATATCATAAGTAGTTTTTTTTTAATTGTTACAATACATTTGGGAGTTAGGGATGAAATTTTGTCCTGTATAAATAGATCAATAATTTTCATTTTGAATTTTCATGTGTTGATCTCTAGGTATTGTTGTTTATGATTTGATTCTTACTATTAGACGATTTGTTATATGATTCATTAGATAGTCTACTAGACAATTTATTTTTCATCCATTACAAAAAGAGTCTAAGTTCCATTCACCACCTTCTTCTAGAGTCAATTGAACCTATAATCCTAGTCTCTATGGATATTTGGTGTTATAAACTTGCTTTGCTTGTGTAAATATGGATGGATCATATGCTTTATTATATCTCTATGATTACTTTACTTGAATGATTTCATACTTATTATCTACTTTGGTTCCTATATTAGGAGTATTATAAATTCATTTACACTAAAAGAGAACTAAGTTTATTATTGGGAAGCTAGTATGCTCTAATTGAATAATATTAGACAATATTATGTAGAAATATTACTCTAATTAACCATTGGTTCCTCGTACATAAACACCATAGTTAGAGGAATTTATATATGCACTCTAAAGAATAGTGTAAAATTTGTATCGATTGAAAACATAGATAAACCATGATTAAACTTTTCTCTTAGGACCTCGTGCCAAATTAAGCATTAAGAGATATTGAATATTATTTTTTCGATTTAGAACCTAAATAAAAGATTATACATTATACAATGTCAATTTGAAAATAAAATTTGTATATCTGACAAATTACAAACATACATACTAATATAACCATGTAGTAAAATATGATTAAATGCCTTGGTCGATTGGAGCTTCCAAAACAGTGGGACTAATCTCTCTTAAATATTCAACATACATATTGCAAAGAAGAAACCAATTACTCAAACCACACAAACTAACATAATTATCTTTCATGTAAAATGAGTGAACACTATCTTACTTAAAGTATGGTTGGACCTCTTCACAATTTTGAAGAACATACAATTGGATAGTATCAAAGTCTCTTTGGTTTAGATAATATGCCATGGATTCCAATTGTTCTTCCCGAATAATCGAAAATTGAAATAAGAGGAGCACATGAATAATCTTCACTTACTTTAAGTTTATTGTTTCCTACACCAAGTAAGGTTCACAAATAGACCCTCCACCCTAGCTTTATTTTTTACTTTCTTTTTCAGGAAGTGTAAGAACCTAAAAGGAATAAGTGATTAGTAATTTTATACTTTTCAAATGGATACATCCAACAATATTGGATTGGACCATCACCATTTGCCTCGATTCATTGGAAGATGTTCCATGGAATCAAAGAAGCTTGGAAGATGAACAACACCATTCAATAACTACCTAATGATGTAACCAATGTTGTTATTGTCTCTCAACATGTAGGAGCACACATATGTTCACTTATGGGAGTTTATTGATGTCAGATACATCACCAAGCAGAGTTCATCTGATGCATTTATTATTATTGGCTAACTTAAATTACGTCTCAAATTATAGTTAGGGTTCGATTGTCTTGGTGTGTCTTTATCGTGCTTTAGATCACAAAAGTTGGCTTCAACTAAGACGCAATCAGAGGTTACATGTTACTTTTGTAGTGTTGGGCTTGGAAATGCATTACATGCCTTTCTCCATCTATTGAATCATTAACAGTTAAAGACATTAGCGTAGAAACTTTGGTTTTCCACTCGCAAAAAGGTTTATTTTTATTTATACAATTACTTTACTTATTTAAATTTACAATAAATTTTAACTTTTATGGTCGAAATGAAACATATATTCTTTATGAAAGGTAGTCTCGTGCAACAATGCAAAGACAACCTACAGGTACAATCAGTCAAATAGACATTGAACCAGTTATAACTCAAACAGGTTCTTAATCATACATTTAATGTTAACAACATTTTTTAGTTCTTGGGGACTCCTTATAGTAAGGATGATGACAGTCCCTTTATTAGTGTTGAGGCTTCTCCTGTTAGTCGGCCAATTATTCCTTTGATATGTTTTGACATAGTAAAAATTCGTCAAGCTAATTGGGTAATGAGACAATTTTGGAAAACTATTTCAATGAACCCATTATATCATCTTCACAAAGAAGATATGAAAGGCAGAACAGAAAGATATTGACCAAAGTACCATGAAAAGTGTATAGCAACACGGAATGGTCGATATAATCATCTCATTCAAGGAACTAAGTTCAATGGTAATGGTTATTTGCATAACACCCAAAACACACATGCAATGGTACATTAACATATCCCCTATATATCACCTCCACATCCAACATCCAACAACAATGTAAATTGAGTTCCTAACACATTTCATAATGTTTTTTTTTATGTAAAATTTTGGATTTTTTCCAATAATATAACAAGCCACAGGAGATTGAGCAACCTCAACCACAACCTCTTTATTGTCATATTGAGTCTTCTTCATATGTTCAACAATGTTATGACTAGTCATTTGGTCAATTCAGTCATTACCACGACTTCCCACTCTCCATACCAACAAGTTCCTTAGACATATAACATTTTCCTACTCAATACCAAGTTCCTTAGACATAAAACATTTTCCTACTCAATACCAGATCCTTTTTTTTACCATCAAATATCTTTGTAACTTTCACATTCACACCTTACAACCCTACATCATACATACACTATTATTAGCCCATAATATCCTTGCAAGGACTTGAAAATCACAATCAGAATGACAAAGGCAAAGATAATAATGATGATCTAGTTATATCTCTTCGCACATCTACTAAACATGACCCTTAAAGGAGACCTAGAAGAAAAATAAAACCACCTTATGACATGTCCTATCATAAATAAATTATTTTCTTTAATATAATAATATTCATGTTTAAATTTAATTTTAATTTCCATTCTTAATTTTCCTCTTATTCTTTTTATATTCAAAATTATAAATTGATTTTTTCCAATTCTCCTACAAAATAATCAAACAAAAACAAATATATAAATGGATAAAACTAAACAATTTAATTTTCATGCTAACCCTAAATACAAACCTTAATCTTATTTAATTTTCATATTAATCCTAACTATAACATTATTATACCAAAACGCGCATTTGAAGATTTCATTATCTAAAACCTAAACAAAAATTCTATATTTTTATCCAAAACTGTATGACTCTAAAAGAACATTAAGATAAAGAAGTTATGCTTTAGATGTATGACTTCTACTTTATCGAAGTCGTGTCCCATTCACGACTTCAACTTTAATAACAAAATATTGAAGTTGTGTAGCCCATGCATAACTTCAGTTTTAATATCGACTAAACTAAAGTTATGTCCCCTACGACTTTACTATAAACCAAAAAAAGAACAATGTAGACAAAGTTGTTTTGAGACACAACTTTTGCAAGCGATTTTAAAAAGTTTTTGTTAAACATAACTTCAAGGTCTAGAAGTCATCAAATAACATTATTTTTTTTAGAATAAATTCATATTATGCAAACGCAACTTATCCGTGTTGGTAGTTTTTGAAAAACATGCTTGTTTAAGTAAAATTAAAGAAAAATTACACCAATTTAATAAGTTATTTCGAAAACTTACGTGAGAAGATTTCAAACACACCTTAACATCCTAACTTTATTTGACTCACTCATCAACAAAAGTTGTGTATAATTAACCAACAATATATATCCTTTTAGTCATAAAGAGAAGAAGAAGAGATAGAACTTTGGATGAGGTTGTGGAGACTAAGATTTTTTTCTCCATCAGTTGGAAGCTCTAAAACAATCACCTCTTCCATAAGAGATGAGGTAAGTAGCACTTTCAAAAGTAAATTTTCTATCAATGATGGACAAGTAGAATAACATTAAAATGTTAAAATATATATAATTTTATTATATTATTACAAATTTATAATACTTAAAATCTGTCACTGTATTTTATATTTTTTTAATTTGGTAATATAAGATTTAAATACAGATATTCAGCATATCATAATTGCTATTATTTATAGTCCTAATAGCACTGTGAAGTCAATTTGGAAAGAAATATCTTAATTGCATGGATTTTGAAAGGTAATAGATGAGATTGAAATAAATAAAAAATGTAATGGAGTCTAAATAAATGAAGATATGGTGGCAGATAGTTTGGAATGGAAGGAAGATATGAATTAAAAGTTGGGGAGTTAAACCCATACGTGGGATCCAGACACTGAATAGTAGCCACACAGCGAAGAAGCACTTGTTCGAACACGATGAGAACTTTTTGTAGCTAAGGTGTTGAATGCATGAGCAAAATCCACCTCAGAAAAACACATCTTGGTAATGGGAATGGGAGTCTCTTTCTCACCTCACTCACTCACAATAATAATGATCACTATCAGAATTTGATGAAGGCACCGAGGTGGATGACAAGGATGCATGCAATGCCGACGCCACAAGACGCATGTATTCCAAAAATGGATGTAGAAAAGACATCACCTTCACCTTTATAGATTTTGTTTGTCTTCTTTTGGTGCAGCCCTACCTGCCATTTGGAAGCACCCTGTTTCCTATTTTCTTCTCTTTCCTTTTCTAGCAATTCACTATGCATATTTTCTCTTCCTTCTTCCATCTTATTTGACCCACTTTCAAGACCTTCATCAAATAATTAAACATACCCTTAGCTGTCAACTGTTAAGAATTATCCACATATCCCATTATTTTTATTTCATGTGGGGAAATGAGGTTTCTTTTCAACATTTAATATGGAAACCACAATCAATAAAGCGTAAATAGTTGACCATGTGCTTATCTATATTGATTAAATATTAAACGTTATATTGATTTGCATGAGAAAAACATGTGCTTATCTATAAAAATAAAAGATTAACTGTATATTTGGTTTCATATACATGTGTGTGCAAAAAGTGAGTTATATGAAAGTAGTTTATGTTGTGTTATTCTAAAAGGTCAAAATTTTATATTGTCAAATTTCAAGTGTTTAAATACCAACTTATATGACTAATAAAAGATGGGGTTCACAACATAATTCAAAATCATTTTACTTTTATGCTTTTGGAGTCTCAATATACCATCAAAATGTTTCTTTTTATGCAATATAGTACGGATATTGCTTTTAAGTACAATTTTCAGGCATTGCTGATGTACTCAATTTGCTACTACATTTCAATTCGGATGTGAAAATCCACATTTAACTTAATTTGACCAAAACTGAGTAGTCCTAATGTCTAATTCTTATCTTGCTCTTTAAAAGAAACTAGAAGTTATTTTGAATTTAGATAGTTGCCGCAAATTCAGTGACCTTATCACCAGTAAAAGCAATGGCTTCTAAGAGGTGGAAAAAGGAATTGAGGGTGTAGAATCTCTTACACCTCGAATTCAAAAGAAATTGACTTTGCATCTTTTTTCACTGAATAAACATAACCCACGTATTGAGCAAGCGAAGAAGTGTTGAATCTTTGCCAAGTTGTGAAACCAGTCACAGGCAACCATCTGCTATATTCTACCCAAAAGTTGCTCACATGAACTAAGAGACGTGTTAAATCCTCATTCCTTTATTTCTTTATTGGGTTCCAAACCAACCGCATCAGGTTCACATCCTGATCGGGATGGAACTTAAAAGCTTCAATTCAGGTTTAGACTTTATACTTCGTACATGTGTTTAGAGACATCGGATAAGCATTGCTTATTGCTCACACTCTGGATAAGGCATATATTTAGTCAAAAGTACAATGTGCTGTTGTTACAACCTAACAGATACGACAGACTCACAAAAAACTTTGTACGAGTTGCAGCTCAACACATGTTCAATACACTTTGCGCGAATAAGAATTGGGAATTATTTCTATTTGATACCCTATCAAATTCATAAGACATTCAGTCCAAAGTGTTAGCTCAATATAGTGACAACAGCGATAATACAAGCACTTAGCTTCACTCATCATGTGGTAGTAGCTGTAGATTTGGCACAGTCATTAGCATATCATGATCTCTGTGGATGACATGAATTTGTGCTGAGGTGGGGCGAGAGAAATAAGAGCAGCAAATCACCAAATTGTATCAGTGTATAAAAAAACTCTTCTAACTTATGAGTGACTGTTTTTTAATATAAGTTTTGAATTATAATAATATTGACTAGACATAAAAGTTAATTTATGATATATAAATGAAGCTAATTCTCACTTTACAATCGATTTTTTAAGAATGAGTTAGATTAAATTTATTTTGGTATCACGATTTATCTTTGATGAAATTTGATATACGTACCGTGTCAATCGTTATCAGACTACTGTCCGGAGTTAATTCTCACCTTACAAATCGATTTTATAAGAATCAATTAGATTGAACTCACCTCGTAATATAGTATCAAAGTCTATCTTAATAAAATTTTATGGATATATCGTATCACTCGCTGTCGGATTACTATCCGATTATTCATAAATATTTAGTTCTATACACCAGTTAAATAGTCCAAAGATGATAATTTTTTATAAATGTGTAATAAAAGTAGCTAGAGATGAGAAGAATGTTGAAATAAGATACATTTGGGAGATATGAGAGGAAAGTATGGATAGGGTAATGAAACGAGAAGAGGGGCATTATGGAAAGAGAAAGTGGTAGGTGAGACTTGGTGTAGGTAAAAGTGGCAACCCAACAAGGAATCAACAAATTATGTGTTCTGAATTCGAAAGGAGAGGAATGGGGCAGAGCCGTACTGCTTTGGCACTTATCTTGTGCAATCTTTCTGCATATCTAACAAGAAGATTCATTTTTGCCTCTTTGGATGCGAGTCATGGCCTAGCTATCTATGGCGACCTGTAAATTCCAAAATTAACTTGGCCATGATTGCAAGCGTGGAAGAAGAATAATGCTGTAGTGAACAATATCTTACACACTCTTTTTCAGATTTACCAAGATCTTTTTTCAAAAGTGTGACAATTGATTAGGTTCCTATTTGTCCCTGATTTTCTCAGGGTTGCATTTTTCTTGTTCCAATTTTCCCTCAGGGCAATAATACAGATCTGGGAGAAAGGTGACAAAGAATGGATATCATGACCAGTTGTGTAACATTCCAACCCATAAAGGAATGGCACCTAATAACTCACTCAACTAACTTAGGGTTGCCATTTGATCACACAATATTCCTTACACCACTCCCTCCTACAAAGCATCTTATGGAATCTGCTTTCTCTAATCTTTCTTGTGTACTAATTAATCATTATAAGAATAACAACTTTTACTTCACTCAAAACTTTTGGTATACTTTTTCCAAAACATGTTTTTTATCATTAGAACTTCACTAAAAGCTACAAATCCTTCTTGGGTTCACTTTTTCAGAGATATGTATTCTCTATTAATGCAATCACGTTTACATCAGGTGGGACTACCATTCACAGCAAAATTCTTATCCTCTATATGTTCAAATCCAAACATCGTTAGTTAAATCAAGGCCCTTTTGTGCTTGTGCTTCAAAATCCTAATCCAACATGACATGACCACAATCTGCAATCACTGTTTCAGTTGATTCTTAAATTGGAAAAAAATACAATGTCATGTCATAAGCTACCCATGTACGTTTTTAGATATCCATTGATTATTTTCCATTAAGATCCAACATTATAATTTTTGTAATGAAAATAAACTAACAACTGAGGATAAAAAAAATGATATTTGTCGGTACGTTTGCGTGCACATATTTAGATGTTATATGATTCACCTCAATGGAGCCGGTTTATTAGGCTGCGCATGATATGCAATAGTTCTATGATTGCCATATACTATTAATATATGGAGAAAAATGCTTTATTTATTCCTCAAATCTAAATTCCCACGCTTGAACTTGTTTCATTGGTCAGTGATAGAGAGTCATAGATGCATCAATTTAGGCATAGAAATAACATTAATAAATATATTTATGCTATATTTTCGTTGCAATGGTTTTCGCAGCCTATAAAGGTAGTATGTTCGTTGGAATGTGCTTGTTAAACATAAAGATTATAAGATATAAACAAAATATCATTCCTAACTATATAATAGAATTTCACTATACAGATTACATATTCTCTTGTTAATACATGACAACGTTGATTTTTAGATATATAAGTAATATAAAATTACATATTTCTTTAATATACCACATAATTCAGTTTAACCGATGACTCGCTTATTTGTGTTAATTGGGTCGATAATGAATCTGATTTTGATAATACTGAATTTGAGATTTGGACATAGATCATGTAAATGAATGAACTAATAATTACTCTCTAACCTTAATAAAATCTGTTATTTCAGCTTTAACCTTAATAAAATCTGTTATTTCAACTTTGCCATTGTACTTCATGTCATTGTTTAAAGTTCCTAAAACTTTTTGTAAAGAACTCATTAGAATCCAGAGGCAATTTTTGTGGGGTAGGGTCATGATTCGAAAAAAATGGCTTGGGTTAGTTGGAATACTGTGTGCAAAAACAGAGAGAGTGGAGGCTTAGGCGTCAAGGATGTTGAAAAGTTTAATAAGGCTCTCCTAGGTAAGTGGAAATGGAGATCGGGCTTAGAGGAAGAAGGATTATGGATTGATATAGTTAATTCAAAATATGGATCTTGGAAAAGTCTAGACTCTATTGACAGTAAAAAATGTGAATCTAGATGGTGGAGGGATCTTAGAAGCATTAGTGGGAATAGTGAGGGAGGACAGTGGTTCAACAAGAATTTGATTTGGAGTGTTGGAAGTGGAAGTAAAATTTATTTTTGGGAAGATGTCTGGGTTGGGGTAACCACACTCAAGGTGACATATCCTAGAATATATGCAAATTCTATCCAGAAAAATCTCAAAATTCAGGATTTCGGAGAGTGGCAAGGTCAAAATTGGAATTGGAATTTTTTTTTGGAGAAGGGCATGGTTTAAGTGGGAACATACAATGATGGATGATTTTTGTGCAGTTTTGCAGAGATGTGTAATTAATAAGGATAATGAAGATAGGTGGGAGTGGATAGGTAGTGTAGATAAGAAGTATAATGTGAAGCATACTTATAGCATCATTTCACAAGGGGGTGTAGGGGGCTGCGAGGATGCATTTAAATTATTATGGAATACGAAAGGTCAACCATAATCTGTACTGTGTAGCTGTAGAGTGATGCATAATAAGCTTCCAACTAAAGACAAGCTAATAAGGTTAGGAATTCCTAATGTGATCCCCCTATGTGTGATGTGCAATATAGGTGAAGAGAGTGTTAGCCACTTATTTTTTACATGTAGGTGTGTCTACAACATTTGGAACCTGTGTAATAAT
>Ga0209700_101298_pt1 | contig 51236 bp, 25 predicted proteins | sample SiratroredBW_FD_187528 | JGI IMG/M metagenome (GOLD analysis project Ga0209700, IMG submission 187528) | Root nodule microbial communities of legume samples collected from California, USA - Siratro red BW (SPAdes) (version 2) | ecosystem: Host-associated > Plants > Roots > Nodule | place: USA...
AGAGCTACTGCTATCAGAATTCAAATTGTTTGGAAATTGACCTATCTTAGTTTAGTTAAAAATAAGTATAAGTCTCATAAACTAGTCATTTCCTTTATAATTAATATGCATGTTTCTAGGTATATACCAACACCTACCAAAATGAAGATGAGAGCACTTGATAAAGAAATGAAAAATTCAATTGGGGTTATCATAGAAAAACGAGAGAAAGCCATGAAGAATGGTGAATCCAGCAATGAAGATTTATTAGGCATACTTTTGGAATCAAATCGAATGGAAATCCAGGGAAACGGAAACAGTAAGAGTGTTGGAATGACGATTGAAGATGTAATCAGTGAATGCAAGTTATTCTACGTAGCAGGGCAAGAGACCACTGCCTCTCTGCTGGTTTGGGCATTGATCATGTTGAGTAGGTATCCTGAATGGCAAGCACGAGCAAGGGAGGAAGTTCTTCATGTTTTTGGAAAACAAAATCCAAACTTTGATGGTTTAAGTCAGCTTAAAACTGTATGTATCACATGCTTTCATTTGATTATATTCATTATCTATTAACATGTGCCAAATTGTTTCTTCCGTAGATGACCATGATTCTGTACGAGGTTCTGAGGTTATACCCTCCTACCATTTTCTTCCATCGCACTCTTCAGAAGGACATGGAACTTGGAAACCTGTCATTACCTGCAGGAGTAAAAGTTACCATGCCAATTCTTTTACTTCACCAGGACAGTGATATCTGGGGTAATGATGCAAAGGAGTTCAAACCAGAGAGGTTCTCTGAAGGAGTTGCTAAGGTAACAAAAGGCCAAGTTTCGTTTTACCCATTTGGATGGGGTCCTAGAATTTGCATTGGCCAAAACTTTGCCTTGCTGGAAGCCAAGATAGTGTTGTCATTGCTTCTGCAGAATTTCTCGTTCGAGCTTTCTCCTGCCTATGAACATGCACCTGCAGTTAGGCTTAGTTTGCAGCCCAAAGAGGGGGTGCCCCTTATTTTGAAAAAGCTATGATAATTAATCGTATTATCACCTAAGGTCATGGTTTTACATCTAGAGAATATTCTCACTGCTTGCGGAATAAGACACTATGACTTGGTTTAGTGTAGCACTTTAGATTGCCTTTCTGTAACAACAATCTCGTCTTCTTGTACGCGGATTGAAACTATATATCTTTTAAGATCTTGTATGTTGTAATGTATGTGTTTGAATAGCCTCTCGTGGTTTAGTAATAAAGTATTATTGGTTGATGCATGATGAAAAGGAGCAAGTACTTTGACACCTATAACAAAAACAAATCAACTACTTATGTTTTTATAAAATTCATTTTAGACATCATTATAACTGAGGTCTGAAACAAGTTCACACACTCTAGAGTTTAACTTATGAAAATTTACTAAAAGGAAAAAAGTAAGAATAAAAATATGGAACCAAACTAAATAAACATACAAAACAAACTTCCTTTTTAATCATATTTCTTTTATTTCTTTAACTTAAAATAAAACGGGATGCCAAATGAATGTTTTCTCATTGTAGAGGGTGTCAAATTATCGTTTTGTTATTGAAAAAGCATGTTAGTGTGAGATATCATGTTACTTTTTTTCCAAAACTGATGTGTTCGCATTCGGAAAACATATACAAGTAATTTACAATTTTGAAGAGGCTTATTTTAATAACTTTTCAAGTTCATTTGCCACTAACCTTTTGGAAAAAAGGTAATAATTCATGTCCAATCAAGTGGGGTGGGGTGGGGTGGGGTTTAAACTCCTTCTTACTTATACTTTAGTTTATCTCTAGGGAGAGGTTGTTCTATGTTTGGCTAAAGTGGTCTAGATTAATTAGTTTATTAACCTACTTGCTCTAAGCTTAAACTACTAGATGTATATTTTTTGTATTCATAGTAACATTTTCATATTAAATTAACTATAGTGTTATCATTAGTAAGTTAATAAATAAAAATTATTTTGTAGATTAGGATTTTGATTGGGGGTTTTATTGAGTAGTGATGGGATTTCTAATCAAAGTCAATTACGGTTAGATTGGAATTTGTAAATTTTGGGGTATTACAAGAATCACGTACATTCTAGTTAAAAATGATTTCATTCTAAATAATACTTAGTCAAAAGTGATTGTATATTCAAAAAACTCATTTGTATCATCAAAACATTAGTCTACATAGTGAAACTTGGTTAGTTGATTAAGAGCTAGACATAATCTACTTTTTATAGATGAATCGTTATAAAAATATTCTAGATGATTCTTTCTCGTCCTTTATCTTATTAGATTGCATGATATAAAACTTCATCTAACTTAAAGGATGAGATCCTTACAAAAAACAAGTTTAGAAAAGAGTTTTTTTTTTTTTCTTTTTTTTTATAATGCGTCTATCAAATTTACAGGTGTTTCTAATGTTCTTCTTCAGACAGTATCCTTAAAAACTACTAAACAGATCGCTTGTTAAGTATAAACTTCGTCTGATTACCATTTATTTGACAAAACAATGCAAAAAGATTTCAAAAAGTTTTAAAACACAATTCAACTCTTTATTCTTGTGTTTTAATATGTTTTCACGATAAGTAATATAATTATTTAAAAGTAACAATTTTACAACCATGTACATTGCAACAATAGACTAATCACTACAATAACCATCACTCACATCAATAACATTGACTATGTGTGAGAGATAATCGGCGTGAGACTGATCCAACATGGCAACTTACTTCATGTCCATGCTTACTTTAATTTTCCCTCTCTCCTTACCTGATTTCCAGGTATAAGAATTGTCATGCATAAAATGTATTACATCAACATACTTAAAATATGATGGATCATGTTTAGTAAACTTTGCAAACCTATTAATCATGTTTGTCGATAAAATAAGTAAAATGTTTGTTGACTTTTAATGATATCATGGAATGCTTATTAGGCTTTTATCATAAAGATGACCTACTAACATATCAACCAACTCATGATTATGATTCTTACTTATGATCTTCATAATCCACTCTCCTCCATTGTGTGTCAGTTTACCTCAGTTTAAATGGAGAGTCACATTTTCATGTTCCAGATACACTGATTTATAACTCCTTTTTCTATCTCTTTTATTTATAATCTCTTTTCCATCCTAACAACACATATATCTTTCTTCCTTATTGTAGATTTGTTGCATCAGACCTCAATATCACAATCACAAATCTAAATTTTAATGATACCCCACACATCTATTCAAGTAATGCATTCCAAATACCTACATAAATACATTACAACATAAGCATATGTCTTTTGTTACAATTTGTTTACACAAATAATAACATATTTTACTTATGTCATCCATTGTAAAAGCTTCAATGCAATCCCCTTCAACCAATTTATCTTATGTTGCCCCAAATTTCACATATCAGGCATTTCATCCATATGAGAGAACCCATCAACTTCATATATGATATTTTACTCCAAAATTCAAATTTCTGTAAAAGAAAAGCAACATTACCGAAAGTGTAACAACAATACAGACTTTCAAATTTTGTAATGTGAAAGCCAAAATTGTATTCCAAATCATTTTGACTTTTGGATTACACAATTTGAAACTTCCAAAATTGTATAATCTAGAATACAAGTTTGAGCATCAAATTATTGTTCTTAATTATGTAATCCAAAATAGTATTTTGAAGTTTTAGATTACATGAGTCGTAAGAAATAACTTTTCTCTTATAGATTATATAATCTAGATGGGCCGATAGATGAGATTGACTTCTAGTCAATATTTTATTAGTCGAATGTATTCTAGTCAATATTTTATTAGTCGGATGTATCGAGATGAGGCTGACATGTTGTCAATAAGCTAACATGTAGTCATCAATTGATAAATCTAGTGTCTGGTGAACTCTAACACATAGTCAGTAGCTAGTAGCTAACATATAGTTAACAATAATACAGACATATCAATTAAAGATGTAACATGTAATAAGCAATAATTAAGACATACCAATAAAAAAGTAACACGTAATCAGCAATAATCAAGACATACCAATCAAAAAGTAACACATAGTAAACAATTCATTAATCAGAACATAGTGGTAAAAAAAGGCTAATATCTAGTTAACATTTTATTAATCTAAACATATCTGGTAAATGAGGCTAATCATAATCTTGAAAAAATTAATAAACTTGAAAAGAAAAATTAATAAGATAGAAATTTATTGAATTGGGTGACCTTGTTAAAAATCTTAAAAAAATATAAAAAACTTTGAAAAAAAATATAACAAAGTACGTTAGAGTCAGTTTCATTCCCTTCTCACGTTGTCATTCTTTAAAACCTTAAAACAAAAAGTATATTAGTGTGAGTTTCACTCCCTTCTCACGTTCTGATCTATAAAATATTGTTTTATAAAGAATCTCAAAGTTCTCAGCAACCAATCTCTCACTCAAAATACATTTTGTTTTCAAAATTATTTCCAAACGTCATAAAATACAAATAAAAAACAATTACAAGATGTCTTTCACTTTCTCCACTCTCCATCCTATTCAACCTTCTTTCATGTCACAAGCTGTTAAAAAACCTTCTTTATTCCCACTTTAAAAACGGAAAATTTTTTGTAATTAGAAATAGAAATCAAATACCCTTAAATTTTTAGCAATCTAAATGTTATGCTACGATTCAAGCACAATAACCCAATCTCCAGGAGAATTTCTAGATTCAAGTATAATATAAAGTAATTTATCTTAATTTGGACTTCTAACCAATTTTGCTTGCACGATTTCCACACATGGTCAAGTTACTCTGTGCACCGACCACACCTCTACCACATACCCACTGTAAAATGAGATAAATATAAAAGCAAATATAATAATATACACAGAGTCCAGGTGAGATGATGTAAAACACAAGGTTCGTTTTGGATTGGGCGCTTATTTAAAGGTTTAGTTTTCTTTCTATTATTAAAGTCAATGAACAATTGGATCGACATTCCACGCCCCAATTTTGCTCGATTCAAGAATGAAGAAGAGCGTGGTTTTTATTTTAAGTGTCCCATCACATTCAAACTCACTTATGACATATAACTATTATATAGTTTATATTTATGTAATCAAATTTATGTTTCGAGATAGATAATTAAACCAGAAAAATTATTTAATTAAAAAGGGAAAAAGATTGCTGTTGAAGGAAGCGTACCGTGTAGCAAGGTAACTGGTGATTTTTTTTTTCTATTATTAAAGTCAATGAACAATGGAGATCGAAATTCCACGCCCCAATTGTGCTCCATTCAAGAATGTAGAAGAGCGTGGCTTTTATTTTAAGTTCCCATCACATTCAAACTCACTCATGACATAACTATTATATAGTTTATATTTATATAATCAAATTTATGTTTCCACATTTAGATAATTACTCCAGAAAAAAAAGAATTATTTAATTAAAAAGGGAAAAAGATTGCAGTTGAAGGAAGCGTACCGTGGAACGACAAGGTAACTCGTGAAACCCCAAGAGTTTACGAAAACGTGAAGATTAGAATGGAAGACACTTTAAAAAAACATTTCAACGTAGTTATATGATTTCTTTTATTTTGATATCTGATATGGAAAATAAGAACATGATGTGTTCATGTTTTCTCTAATTATGAGAAATGTGTTCACGTTTTCTCTAATTATGAGAAAAATACAGTTATAATGTTATTATAGAAAGTAAGAACATTTAAGTGGTTTTTTCTATTTTAATATATGGTTTATTGATAAGTATTTTTAAAATTCAAATGAGAAACGAAAAACAAATATGAACATAGCACACGAAGTGAATAAAAAATAATACACCAAGTGAATAAAAAATTATTATTTTTCTCATATAACAATGTCAAATGGAAATAATGACACGTAAGGGTATCAAACTATCATGATTCTTAAATAAAAAGGCAAAAGCTAGCCGTATGTAGAGTGGAGATTTTGCCATGTGTTAGTCTCTTTTGTTATTGTTGGTAGGAAACATTTTACTTATTTTATTGTGGACTTTAATTTGTTCTCATAGAAAAGTTTTTTCCCCTTTTGACTTTGAGTTAGTTCATATTTATAGTACTTTGAGTTAGTTCATATTTATAGTACAGTTCCTTCCTAGATATCACTTCCCATCTTGTTGGGATGGGAGGTGTTGAAAAATTAACCTTAATAATTTCTACCTTTGATAATTGAATACTTTTTTTATATTTTCAATTAATTATTATTGTGATTTTGTTTTTAAATGAGTGTTCAACTACTGACTCAGAATAGGTTTAATTTTCATTTGTCTAACAATCGGTTAAACTTAAATAATCATAAATCGAACGTAAACATATGAAAAGATAGAATCAGCTAGTCGAACTTGGGAGTTCGACATTGAGGGGATTCCTCCATAATATGACGATCGACCTTCGGAGATTTGACCTTAGATAGGATTGTTCACATTATTACGATCAACCTTTGGGGTTCAAACTTGGAAAGGTTCGTCCACATTATAGTCGTACACATTTATCAACACTCAATTTCGTCCGGAAAAATAAAATATATTTCTTAAGAAAATTAAAAAAAGTGCGTAATAATTTATTTTTTATTGATTAGTTAGAAAAATAAAAAAATAATCTCTTAAAAAAATCAAAATGAGTACTTTAAGGTTTTAATGTAGTTTGGGCCTAGCTCGCTAATTAAAAATACAGAAGAAAACAAAAAGAATTATTGTACTTTTGATTGTTCCAATTTAAATTTTAAATTTGAAGATGATCAAATTTATTCATATTTGAGGATTCTGATTTTTTTTTTAAAATTCTCATATTTATAACAATTTAAGAGTTCTTATTCAAAAATTATTGGATTTTGATTTTATTTTTAATATTTTTTAAATTTATTACAACTCAAAGGTTCTGATTTAATTTTTTTAATTTGAAAATTTTGTATTTATTACAATTTGAGAGTTATGATTTATTTTTTTTAATTTCAAGATTTTTGGGTTTATTATAATTTGAAGATTCTAATTTTATTTCTAATTAAAGATTTTTAGATTTATTACAATTTAAGCATCCAAATTTTATTTTTCCAATTTAAAAATTCTGATTTTATTTCCAATTTGAAGATACATACTCTACTCCTACACTATATGTATTCACCCACACAGAGTAAAGGATATAGAGAATTCATTTCTCACTCTTTCTTGTCACACACATATAAAAAAAAATATATTCACAAATCATCTCTTCCTTCGCGTCTCTCTTTGGTTTCAGTAACTCATCAACCCAACAAGATTATAGATTCAAAAGCTCCATCCAAATACTTAATGTAGAGTAGATTAATTTAACAAATCACAATCTTTTGTTTAGGTTGAGTTATCCTTGCGAGTTGTAGCCTGAAATATTTTATAGGTGACTCTCCTCTTAAACAAAAGCAATTCACAATAAAAGCCACTCAAAATCAAAGTGGAGACCATAAGGTTATACAAGTATAATTACATTTGCATTTCATCTCTTACTCAATTTCAATATCATTTTAAAAAACATAAAGATATGTTTTCTTTAGTATCATTTTAAAAAAATAAAAATATGTTTTAAAACATAGAAATATTTTTTTTTCAATATCATTTTTTAAAAAATAAAAATATGTTTTAAAAAAATAAAAATATGTTTTTTATTTCAATATCATTTCAAAAAATTAAAAATATGTTTCAAAAAATAAAAATATGTTTTTTAAAATCAATTTAAAAAATTTAATATGTTTTTTTCTCAAAACTAAATAGTTTACACTATATCAACTAACAAAATGACTTGTCAAGAATATTATGAATAGTCGATCCCACTATCTTGTGTTCTAAAAATTATAAAATTGTAAAAATATTAAATTTTCTAAATATTAAATTTTCAAAAAATAAAAAATATCAACACACCAACAAACATTTTTTTTATCTAGAACTACGTAAACCCTGATTTTCTATCATGGATGAAAATAGGTAGGAGCAAGGTCAATCTTTATCGAGTCAAAAAATAAGAAAATATATATTTCCTTTGTCTCTACCTGCATTTTTGTTTCTTTTCTTTTTTTTATGAAAAAATAAATATTCTAAAACACCACACTCATTTTGCTCATTTGATTAAAGGTACCGTCTTAAGACAGACGCTGTAGGATGCTAATACCTTCTCTACACGTAATCGATCCCCAGATCCTAATCTAATTTCATAGATCATTGCCTTATCTTTGGTTTTTCCATAATAAACTATGATGATGACTCCTCTATTTGTTTTATTTTCTAAAGAGCAATACCTTTCTAATTTACCTTTCTATTTCTATTTTTTGTTCGTCGTCTTCGTCGTGACCTCGGTTACGACAAATGACGACTCTATTAGGGATACGTTTAGAGAGTCATGCCAAATTAATTAAATGAGTAAAAAATGAATGTGGTTTTCTAAATGTTTATCTTTTCTCTTCTTTTTCTACATATGCTTTTACTTTCCCTTTTTTATGATTATTGTTGAAATATTGAACCTTAGGATAGAAGACATGTTTTATATGCTTCGAATTTTTTTTTTCTGGTTGTTTTGTAGGTGATGCAATGGGTATGCACTTTTCTCCCTTCACACACCCACTTTTATTACATGTATGATGAGTGGGGCCCTATACCCGAGTTTGAGAAAGCTTGGAATTAGAAGGGGTTGTGTAGCAGTGTCAATGAGGGTGTACTTCCCATTCTGGTTATTACGAGAACCCCAACTAGAGTCTATTCTCTTCACTTGTATGCTCACATCAAGTTGGCTACCAATTGTTGTGGGTAATGCACTAAAGTGAGTCATATCTCTTGTGGCCTTATACTTTAGAGATTAGGAGCCCTCCCATGTGGGTACACATCTACTGCCCTATATCTTTAAACACGACTACTCTAAACCTTGGTTAGGGCACTAAGGGAGATCATTGCGCACCTCTACCCCTCACCGCTTGTTTGTACATATTAATAAATGGTTACATTTGCATCTACATGTAACTAATAAGTACCTTTTGAAGTACAAGCATGCATGGTTTCTCATTATGTTTTAATCATGTCGTTTAGGTTGTCAATTGCATATCATGTTACTAGGCATTCATAGTAATATGTATATAATTTTTTATTTCATAAATTTTTGAATTATCATGTCACTTTGCACCATATATAACACTCATCCATAAGTTGTGACATACATACATTAGTTAGCTTTGCATGCATCTTACATCCTAACATGTATCATATATTTAAACATTCATCATACATCTTAATATTTAGACATACATCATACATCTAAACATGCATCACACATTTAAACATGCATCATGCATCTAAATATACATTATATATTTAGACATGCATCATACATTTAGACCTTTATCATACATCTTAACCATATATTCAGACATTATGTATCTAGACATGCATCATACATGCATTATACATCTCAACATGCGTCATACATCCTGACATGCATCCATATTTCATTCCACAGCATTCATCCATATTTCATTCCACAACATGTTTTTCTTTCCTTTCGAAAGAATTTTGAAAATAAAATTTAAAAAATTACTGCATTGCAAAATTTTCAAATTTGGTTGTTTCCCATTTTAGTGTTACCAAATTCATGGTATATAAAAGAAATGAAAAGAAAAGTGATCACATGATTGAGTTAATTATTTCTTTGATACAATCTTTGAATTCATGAAATTACAAAAATAAAAAGAAAAGATGTTACGCATTTTCATAATTTAATGTTTTAATAAGGGATAAAAGTTGACATGTTCCATTGAAGCATTGACATACATGTTGCTTAAAACCTTTTAGCCTTCATTCATCCAAAAAAAAAAAAGGATTTGCCTCGGTAGTTGTCGCCATCGCTCAAAACAGCAAAACAAGAATATTACAACAGTACTGAAATGAATTTCTTTCAGTTGGTTGAATGGTTAATCTCCAATCTATAAAGGCAAAGAAAAAAAATAAAAGTCGTTAGATTGAAAACCTGCAAGGGCGATCTAAGCAAAAGATAGGATGACAAAGAAAAAAACAACTCGTGTTCGAAGTCATCAAATTTTGTTTCATTGTTAAACTCTTTAAAAATTAAACAATCATGATTCAAAATGATATATGATCATATTTCTTAATACAAAAGCTTATAAATCCATTACACCCTTTTTGAGCTAAAAATAAATATTTCCTTTCAAAACACCCTAAACAAAGATCATCATTATGTTGAAACTCAGATCAATGTGTACATCAAAAGCTCTTAAGAATCAAGTAGAAGAAAGCCCTCAAAGAATGATGTGAATTCACAACTAAGAATGTTATCACAAAGTGATAAAAAAGAACGCAAAAGTGGTGAAAAAATAAAAGAAAGTGATGAAAAAAAAGATGAAAAGAAAATGATCAAAGTCTTATAAAAGAAAACCTTGGCTATTTTTCACAACACTTGGTTGGTGATCCTTGTTTCAAGAAAAAAATATAAACCCATAAATATTATTTTGAGCCTTTATATCCTTTTCTTCACCACCTTGTAGCCCCTGGTGACGTTACAAGCCTAATAAAGTCCGTATATATTGAAGAATGATTGCCATAATTTTCATAAAGCTTAACCTTGTAACAAAAGGATGTGACTGACGACGAGTGTCGAAAAAAAAGGAAAGAAAGAAAAAGGAAAATCTGATAGAAAAGGATTTACTGTTAGCACCAAGGCTAAGCATGTGATTTGATGAAGTCAAAAAAGACCATAACTTGCTGAAGTTTTTGATGGATTGGATCTGAACTATGTTAGATCAATGTCTAGCTCGTGAGTTGATGAAGACTACCTCATGAAGAATCTGTTGAAACCAACCTGGACCAGAATTGTTCAAGTGAAGACTTTGGGCCAACATGAAGATAGTTGGGTGATTCAGTCTTGGTCTTTAATTAGGTTTATGTGTTGGTGTTGGCTTAGTCCTTAATCATTAGTGGCATGGTTCATCATTCCTGTGGTGCTAAGAGGTTCACAAATATTTTTATTAAAACTGGTTTTAAGAAAAATAGCCCAAACTAATTTTTGTTGAAAAAGATTTTTCAATCAATTGAATTTCTAAAACAATCGATTGAATGTGACAGTTATTTAAACCGATTAATGTTGCTTCAACAACTAGACCACTTGAGTTGCTTCACATGGATTTATTTAGTCCCTCAAGAACCAAAAGCCTAGGTGGTAATTACTATGGTCTAGTAATTGTAGATGATTACTCACGGTTTACATGGACTTTATTCATTGTCACAAAAGATAATGCTTATCTTGCTTTTGAGAAATTTGCCAAAGTCATTCAAAATGAGAAATGATGAAGGATTTCTACTATTAAATCAGATCATGGGGGCAAATTTCAAAATGAAAGATTTGATAAATTATGTGAGAAGCAAGGAATCAAGCACAATTTTTCTGCACCGAGAACTCCACTGCAGAATGGAGTGGTAGAGAGGAAGAATAGATCATTGGAGAAGCTGGCTAGGACGCTGCTGAATGCAACAGATTTGCCTAAATACTTCTGGGCTGATGCAGTTAGTACAATATGCTATGTACTGAATAAAGTACTCATTCAGCCAATCTTGAAGAAGACCCCCTGTGAGCTATTTAAAGGTAGAAAGCCTAACATTTCCCATTTAAAAGTTTTTGGATGTAAATGTTTTATTTACACAATGGGAAAAATAACTTAGGCAAATTTGATCTAAAAGCGGATGAGGGTATCTTTCTTGGTTATTCACTGCATAGTCATGCATATAGAGTGTATAATAGGAGAACCATAGTTGTAAAAGAATCCATGCATATTGCATTTGATGAAACTGACCACAAAGTGCAGGAAAGCATTAAGATTACTGCAGATGATGATGAACCAGTGAATCAGAAGATTGTCACAGATCAACTGGTTAAATCTGAAAAAGACAATCAATCGGATGAAGTTCAATCTATTGAACCACAAGATCAACCGATTGAATCTAGCACTGGAGCAGCAGCAACGAGTACTGAACTACCTAGAGAATGGAGAGTTCCAAGGAATCTATCATTGGACAATATCATTGGTCAGCTACAGAAGGGTGTGACTACTAGAAGATCCATGAACCATTTCTGTGAACATATGGCCTTTGTGTCACAAGTTGAACCTAAGTCAGTGAGTGAGGCTCTAGAAGATAACAACTGGATAAATGCCATGCACGAGGAACTGAACCAATTTGCAAGAAATGAGGTATGGACACTTGTTCCTAGATCAAAGGAGATGAATGTAATTGGAACCAAGTAGGTTTTCAAGAACAAGATAGATTAACAAGGTGTCATTGTGAGGAACAAGGCGTGACTTGTGGCAAAAGGATATAACCAGATTTTGGTGAAACCTATGCACCAGTAGCTAGATTGGAAGCAGTTAGATTACTACTAGCATATGCCTGCATGAAGGGATTGAGATTACATCAAATGGATGTCAAAAGCGCTTTCTTGAACGGGCTCATTGATGAAGAGGTCTATGTGAGTGAACCCCCTGGATTTGAAGATCACAACAATCCAGATTACGTTTTCAAGCTCAAGAAGGCCTTGTATGGGTTAAAGCAAGCATCTCGACAGTGGTATGAGAGGTTGAGTAATTTCTTGCTTTCTCAAGGCTATGAGAGAGGGAAAACAGATAGGACCTTGTTTATTAAGAATTCATGCAATGAGATAATACTTGTTCAAGTTTATGTTGATGACATTATTTTTGGTTCAACTAATGAAAGTTTATGTCAGCAGTTTGTTGCTACTATACAAAGAGAATTTGAGATGTCCATGATGGGGGGCTCAATTTCTTCTTAGGCTTGCAGGTTAAACAAGTTGAACATGGCATATTTCTTTGTTAAGCAAAGTATTGCAGGGAATTATTGAAGAAATTTAATATGGAAAATTGCAAGGAAGCTTCCACTCCAATAGCCACTGGATGCTATTTAGATGCTAATGAAATTGGAGTTGATGTGGATCAAACTAAGTTCAAACAATTGATTGGATCACTTCTGTATTTGACAACAAGTAGACCAGACATCATGTTCGGTATGTGTTTGTGCGCCATATTTCAAGCTAAACCGAAAGAATCACACTATGTAGCAACCAAAAGAATTTTGAAGTATCTCAAGGGAACTATTGAAGTTGGTCTATGGTATCCAAGTGAGGTAACTTTAAATCTTGTTGGATATTCTGATTCTGACTTTGCAGGTTGCAAAGTAGATAAGAAGAGCACTAGTGGAACATGTCACTTGCTAGGATCCATTTTGATATCTTGGCACAACAAGAAGCAAGCCTGTGTTGCATTATCTACAGCTGAAGCAGAATACATAGCTGCTGGAAGTTGTTGTGCTCAAACCATCTGGTTAAAATATCAACTAAGTGATTTTGGACTTAATCTTTCTAAAATTCCTTTATTCTGTGATAACACAAGTGCAATTAACTTGACTAAAAATCCAGTTCAACACTCTAGAACCAAACATATTGAAATTCGACACCACTTTATAAGGGATCACATTATGAATGGTGATTGCGAAATTCAATTTGTTGATTCGGAGAATCAACTTGCAGATTTATTCACAAAGCCCTTGAATAAAGAAAGATTCAATTTTCTCAAAAATGAATTGGGCATTATTGATTTCAAAAATGTGAATTAATTCTGAAAGTAGGTTACTAACTGGAATGTGTCCCAGTTAATTGAGAATCAATATATTGAGCAGAAACTACTGTAGCTGTTTGATTGATGTGCAGACAAAATATGTGTGTATTACTGCACCAGAAGATATGCTTCTTGGGAAGGCAATGATATCTGGACAGTTGAGATGTTGTGCAGTGAAGAATAAGTACATGAAAAGGATCAATAATCAATTCAGAACTGATCAACTACAGTCAACAGAATCAACACTGTATGAAATCATTGCAGCTGGAGAATAAGGACAAGGTTATAACCCGCTCCTGGTCAAGAGACACGACTGGTCAATGTTCAGCAACATGTGACACACTTGCATGTGGGACAAGTATGCTTAAAGAGAAGAATCTTCAAAGTGCCACGTGTCACAGATTAGTTCATGGTCAACTGGTCAAAAAGCAGTTCAGAATATTCTTTGAGATAAGTACAATCAGTCTGCTGTGCAACAAAATCTGTGCATGCATTTGTTATGTCCTGTACTGTTCAGTGTTTTGTTTGTTTGTGCACTAGAGTTTCTTTAAATTGGAATAGGTCCTGAATTCACTTGCACACACCTTACACTACTCATTGTGTAATGTTGATCCCCTCCATTTGATGAACTCAATGAGGGAGAATTGTGTGTGTTTCGTGTGTTTGCCCTGTGTGTTTTACTATTTGTTGTTTTGCATCTGTTTCAGTCTATTCTTCAGTTTGGTTTGCTTTAGTTCAGTTCTGCTTAGTATAGTACTAAGCTTGGGTGGATTGAATATTTGTTGGGTATGTGCCAACACCTGTAGCTCAGTTATGTTTCCAATTTGTTGATGTTTCTCTTAATCGTGATCTATGTCTTTGATGTAATTAGCAACTTGCTATGATGATTGACCTCCATGGGTCAATATATATTAATGGAATGATCTTATGTTATTAATCTCTTTATAGCTTTTAAGGGACATCATGGGGGAGTAAAACATCTTGATTTGAACAAACTGAGTCTGGATACAGGAAGAAATTTAATTAACTGTGTTTTAGCTCAATTAGTTAATTTGATATTTTTTGCTCTGATAGTTGGGTGATTCGGTCTTGGTCCTTAGTTGGGTTTGTGTGTTGGTGTTGGCTTAGTCCTTAATCATTAGTGGCATGGTTCATCATTCCTGGGGTGCTAAGAGATTCACAAATATTTTTATTAAAACTGGTTTTAAGAAAAATAGCCCAAAGTAATTTTTGCTGAAAAAGATTTTTCAATCAATTAAATTTCTAAAACAATCTATTGAATGTGACAGTTATTTCTGTTATACTGGAATCTTTGACTGGGTCAACTAACGGTCAATTCAATCAATTGAATGGTTTGTTCAATTAATTAAACTGTGAAAGCTAAGCTGTTTTAAAACTGATCTGGCTATTTAAAGGAATTGGTACTATCATTTTCAGATAACTAAGATTTTCGAAAAGCATTCCTTGAGATATTCTGAGTGAGATATACCGCCCCTTTTGTGCGATCATCCTTTACAAAGCTTTTCAAAACAAGAAACCTCCAAGAACATGAATCTTGAAGCATCTTTGAGTGAGGTTCTTGCACCTTTGGTTCTGGACCAAAACTAAGTCTTCTACAACTGATCTCCAATCTTTGTAATCTGTTATGTGTAAAAGTACTGTATGATCAATTGTTAATCTTGTTGTTTTGTAATTTGTTTGTTGTTTTGTAATCTGTTTGTTATTTTCAATTACTGGGTCTGTAATTAAGTTGGTGCAATGGGTTTCTGCACTGGTCTCACATCTGCTGAGGGGTTCAGTAGAGTGTGAGTGCTGCGGGGAGCAGTGTTTGCTTGCGGGTTCAAGTGTTTTGGTGTAGTGGGTTTCTGCACTGGTTTTATACTAGCTGAGGGGTTCAGTGAGTAGTGAGTGCTGCGGGGAGCAGTGTGTACTACGGGGTGCAGTGATAAATTGCTGGGAGCAAGGGTTGTAAACTGATCTTGTGATCCTTTTAGTGGAAATCTTTGCTAGTTTGCAAAGGATTGGACGTAACCCTTGAGAAAGGGTGAACTAGGATAAATCTTTGTGTTCTTGATTTTCTCTTCTCTCTTCTTGATCTTTTTATTATCTATTGGCATTCGCTTAATAAACTGATCACTGAATATGTTTACATATATTTGAATCAACTGTGTTTCTAGGTTATTTCTAATCTACTGGATTGTGGTTAATCATCTTGATTCTGGATTAACACATCTCTATACTGAAAATTGTTTTCTAGGTTTATCTCTAACAATTTCCGCTGTGCATAATTGGTTGTTTACTGGACAGTCCAGAATTACACGTGTTGATTGATTGAATTAAGAATTTTCATTCTCTATTTCAAGAACAATTTATATTTGCGAAAAGATTTTGAAAGTTCAATTCACCCCCCCTCTTGAACTTGGTATGAACCTTATTTTACATTTACCAATCAACAAGCCAACTAAGAGTAAAGCAATAGAGAAGAGAGCAACATTGGGACAATGCTTTCTGTCCATCTAATAACAACACCAAAAAATCATCCATACCCCCACAAACCCATTTCCACCTTACAAAAACAAAATCACCTTTCACCCTTGTATGTCTAAACTAGGGCAATTTCCATTTGCATCATACAATTTTCTCTATATGATGTTGCACTTTCATCAAACCTAGTTATGCTTTCAACACTACAAATAAGTCATTCATATTTCATCTAGCCTACCTGATATACCAAAACTAGACCAGTCATATTTTGCATTTTTCCTTTTAAAGGGGAATGCGAATGATAATATATCTGAAGACGTGCAATCTCAATTTCCTTCAAACCTCTTGAATTTGCTCTCCCACATTTCTCATCCCCATTCAACCACTCGTGTATCAAAACAATGTTGCAAAAGACAAAGTAAATAATGTCCCTAATTTTAAAATTAATTTAAAGATTTGCAACATCTCTCATTTTCAAGAACAAAGAAAAATATTGATATCAAATGAATTCAATGATTACAAAACAACAATTGACTCTAAATGTCAATATCAAAATAGAAAAAAAAAATAAAAAATAAAAAAAGAACCTCGTACACTATCATTCATATAAGAATGACAAAAATAGAGTCTCATGCATTTGTATATTGACTTTCATTCATCACAACAATAATAAAAATGAAAACATATTGCACACATTCATGCATTTATGCACTCACTGCAGAACATGCATCATTTAAAATTCATGTCGGCGTTCACCTGATGTTCGCTTACAAATTTCAATATGTTTCCTTCAAAATGGGTCCACTTCTTGGGATGTGCCTAACATTTTTTTAACATGTGGTGGTGCGCGACCCTCTCGGCATAGCCAAGGTCTCAACCTCACTTATATTTTTCAACGTGTGATGGTGCGCTACCCTCTCGGCATGACCAAGGTCTCAACCTCACTTATATTTTTCAACATGTGATGGTGCGAGACCTTCTCGGCATGGTCAAGGTATTGACCTCACTTATTTTCAACATGTGATGGTGCGCAACCCTCTCGGCATGGCCAAGGTCTTGACCTCACTTATGTTCTTCAACACGTGATGATGCGTGATCCTCTCGGCATGGCCAAGGTCTTGACCTCACTTATGTATTTCAACATGTGATGTGCGTGACCCTCTCGAAATGGCCAAGGTCTCGACCTCACTTATCTTTTTCAACATGTGACGGTGCGCGACCCTCTCAGCATGGCCAAGGTCTCAACCTCACACATTTATTTTTGAACATGTGATGGTGTGCAACCCTCTCGACATGGCCAAGGTCTTGACCTCACATGGTGTTAAACCTTTGACGTGGTTATGGTCTCGAACTCACATATCTTTTTCAACACTTGATGGTGTGTGTCCTTATGCAAAGTAATGGTCTCAACCTCACACATTTACTTTTAGTACGTGATGGTGCACGATGTATGATTTATTTTTTAAGGAAATTAAAAAAAAGTGTAATAATTTATTTTTTATTAACTAGCTAGAAAAAAAAAATCTCCTTAGAAAACAAAATGAGTGCTTTAAGGTTTTAATGTAATTTTAAATTTTAAATTTGAAGATATATATATTGTACTTCTGATTGTTCTAATTTAAATTTTAAATTTGAAGATTATTAGATTTATTACAATTTGAGGGCTCTGATATTTTAAAGATTCTCAGATTCCTTGCAATTTCAAAATTCCGATTTGAAAATTATTGGATGCTTATTTTACTTTTAAAATTTATTTGAAATTTATTACAATTTAAAGGTACTAATTTTATTTTTCTAATTTGAATTTTTTTGTATTTATTACAATTTGAGAGTTATGATTTGATTTTTTTTTAATGCAAGGTTTTTGGATTTATTACAATTTGAAGATTCTAATTTTATTTCCAATTTAAAATATTTTCATATTTATTGCAATTTAAGGATTCAAATTTTATTTTTTCATTAAAGAATTCTGATTTTATTTTCCAATTTGAAGATACATACTCTACTCCCACACTATATATATTCACCCACGCACAAAGTAAAGGACAAAAAGAATCACTTTTCACTCTTTCTAGTGACACACATATAAAAAGAATACATTCACAAATCATCTCTTCCTCCCTGTCTCTCTTTGATTCCAGTAACCCATCAATCCAATTAGAGATTTGAATTCCCCATCTAAATTCCTAATGTAGAGTTGTTTAGGTTGAGTCAACCTTACGAGTTGTAGCCTAAAATCTTTTATAGTTGATTCTCCTCTTAGACAAAAACAATTCACAATAAAAGCCACTCAAAATGAGAGTGGAGACTAGAAGGTTATACAGGTATAATTACATTTGCATTTCATCTGTTACTCAATTTCAATTTCAATATCATTTAAAAAAATAAAAATGTTTTCAAAAACATAAATATGTTTTTTTTTTCAATATCATTTTAAAAAAATATAAAAATATGTTTTAAAAAATAAAATATGTTTTAGAAAATAAAAATATGTTTTGAAAAATAAAAATATGTTTTTTCAATATCATTTTAAAAAATTAACAATATGTTTAAAAATATAAAAATATGTTTTTCTAATTCCAATTTAGAATTTTTTAAAATATTTTTTTCTTAAAAATAAATAGTTTACCCTATATTCACTAACAATATGACTTGTCAAGAGTATTATGAATAGTGGTTCGTATTATCTTGTACTCTAATCCCACTATCTTGTACTTTAAAAACTATAAAAATGAAAAAAATATCAATTTTTTCAAATATTAAATGATAGAAACATCTCTAGAGTAGCAAGTCTAAACAAAAAAAAGCTCAAAACTTCTCCCAATGTTTTAAAGGAAACTCAAAACTAGGGTTCGTCTTCTAAGGAAGGTGCCTTGGAGAAGACAAGCAAATATACGTAAAAAAATTAAAATTTAATTTTAATGTATGTTTTTTAAGGTGCATTTGGCTCCAAAAGAGGGGGGTTGAATGGAGCCTATAGATTGGATTCACAACGAATAATAATTAGGCAACAATAAAGTTTGAGTCAACAATTAAATTTTAGGCATACAAGATAACTATAAAATCAAATCTGAGATACATAAGATTTATTTCACTCAAACATGAGTTACATCCGTTCCCCCTTAAGGAATGACTTAAAGCTTTCACTAATCAATCTGATTAGAACAATTAGTATCACATCTCCAAGTTACTCAAGTATTCTTTCCTTTTCAGGAAACACAACTATTCTCTCCTTTCCAGAAATCACAAGTATTCTCTCCTTTCCAGGAATCACGAGTATTTTTTTCTCTCTAGAAAACACAAGTGTTGTTTTCTCTTCCGATAACACTCGACCAAAGGTCTTATTAATCTTTATGGGTTTGGCTTGCTTTGGTACTACTCATTGTGCTTCTCTCCACCCTATTTATAGATGCTAAAACCAACATGTATAGCTGGTATCTACTTTTCGTAAGATTCTGATGTTGAATTTCAATTTCAATCTCATCCTTTTGTTTTGAATTTGTGTTGAATATTTATTAAACAAAAATAGAAAACATTGTAATTTGTATCTAATGTTGTAAAAACGTGAAAGATATATTAAATGGTGCAACTGTCCAATTTTTGTGGAAATATCACTTGATGATTTGAATACATTATCATTGCCATGAATAATCAAAAGATAATAATAAAGAAATCTGCCCATTGATATTTGTGTCAAAAATAATCAAAAGATAAGAATAAAGAAATCTGCCTAAAGTACTTGAAAAGATAACCAAATATTGAATCATTGTTTTGTAAATGCTTTAAACGTCTAATATCACTTGAAAAGATAACCAAATATTGAATCATTGTTTTATAAATGCTTTAAACGTCTAATATCACAAGAATGTTGTGAATGCTTAAATTTGGTGTGTGAAATCAACGTGTTACATGAACCATATATTTTTTCGTTTTATTGAATCTCAACGAAAAGATAAAAAAACAAATTATAAAAGATAAAACAAATATTAAATCTAGTACAAAACAAACTGTGTTATTATGTAGATTTTTATTTTAAAATCAATTTTGTGAAAAACGTAAAAATAAGTGCATTCAATGCTATATATTGAATCAAAAATTAAATTTTTATCTCTATCAAAAATCAAATTTTATCTCTATCAAAAATAAAATTCAATCTTTATCAAAATCAAATTTTATCTTTATCAAAAATCAAATTTTATATTTTAATTAAAATTTCACTTTAAGTTTATTTCTAATTAATATTTATTTTCAAAAATTCATTTTCTCACAAATAATCAATTTAATTAAAAATTGATACGTGTTATTTGACACATGTTATTTTGACTTTGGTTGTCTAATTTGACTTTGACCATTTACTTTGACTTTGACACTCTAATATCCTACACATTATGCAAACATTATTAAAACAAATAATTAAAACATAAACTTGGTTTTATTATCATCAAAATATAACATCATAAACCATGTAATGAATGAGATCTTCTAATGCATAAAACCAATGTGACCGTCTAAAGACTCAACAATCTCCCCCTCCCCCTTTTTTATGATAACACAAACAACTCATAACATTTAAAAATTATGCAGAAACATGTATGCAAATTACGTAAAATATTATGCTCAGAAAAATTATGCAATTATGTATATAATGCAATGCAACTATGTAGATGCTGACCTATTTTCCCCCCTTGATTTTGCAGCATCGAAAAGAAATCATCACTGCAATTTTGATCTAAAAGAAAAATAGATTTGGCAAACACATGAATTAAGAAAACAATAAATCAAGAAGAATGTGAATGAATTTCCTTAAATTAGATCAACTAAGATAGTAGTTCAAATCAAGAAAGAAACATGTTTGAATTACTTATATAAAACAACGTTTTCTAAAGAAAAGATGTTGAAAGTTTACATAAGTAAACTTCCAGGATCACAGTTAGACACTCTTAAATACCAAGTCTTTCATAGTCAGAGTTCTTCCTATACTACTTTCACAAATTTCACTTGAAAGAATTAAAAATAAACAAAACTAAAGTTTGAGTTGAAAATAATAAAACAAATGAAGGAAAAAATAAAATTAAACTTGCCATAAAAAAAGCAACAAAAAAATAGACTAAAAACAACAATAGAAATTAAGAATAAAAATAGAAATAGTAAAATCAAAAATAAAAATAGAAAAACAAAATGAAATAAAAAAAAATAAAGATATAAACAATAACTAAAAGGAGAAATGAAATAAAATAAAGTAAAATATGACAAATCAAAATAAGATTAAATAAGATATAAGAACATAAAATAAGATGAAATAAGGTAAAATAAAATAAGATTGTCTATAATGAATATTAGATTTCTTTTCTTACGTTTTATCATTTTTTAATTGTTTTTGGTAATTGAAAACAAAGTTACATTTGCGAAAAAATAAATATGGAGATGAATACAAAAAATTGAAAATTATAGATAAATAAGAAAACTGAAAACCAAACTCAAATTAGATTCTCCGACAACAACTCCTCCAAATTTGATCGTTGTCATTTCACTGAGTATATTAAAAGAATTTAAATATTGAACGTTTAATACCAAATAAATGATAATATAGATAGGAAAAGTAAATTCAGTCAATGTTCAAAGTTTATCTGTAACAAGAAAAGTTAGTAATAACAGTATATTAAAGGGTGATTTGAAGATTTTAGTGTAAGAAATTAAAGTAGACAATGTAAAAATAGTAAAGAAAACAGGTTGACTCTTAAGTTCTTTAACAACAAATTCTTCCTTTGTTTTATTAAAATTTTATCCAACAATTGTCTTCAAAATGTTCAACTCAATCAAACAAGCATCAATAAAATTAAACTTAATATTATTGAAAAAAAACAAGTGTATTCTGATGTATTCAATATCTCACCTCGTCTACATGTGTTTACTCAATGAGATATATATTTTTTATTTATTGACTACAAGAAACTGATTAAGACTAAGCGAATTAACCAAGAACTCTAATCGAGGAAAAATAGTTAAATACTCAAGTAGCTTACTTTTTCCAAAATATATTTCAAAAATACTAACAATAAAGCACAACTTACAAAAAATGTAAAGAACAAAATTTTATTGAAGAAATACCTTAGAATTCATTGTAAAATCACAATAGAATCAATCATAATTAAATTGTTTGAAAATGGGTAAGTATATGCTTATCAATATACTCAATTAAAAATACTCAAATTTAAGAAGTATTTAAAAGTTCTTAAGCCTAAAAAATTCATACTTAAAATATCTCAACCATTAGAAAGTAAATTTATCCTCAATTCATTTTTCTAAACATTTCATATATAATAATAATATTCATAAACAATATAATTTAAATTTTATAAAAATAAATAGAGCTTTAACAAAAATAATCGATAAACTAATAGATTTTTATGTTTAAAAAAATAATATATTGCGACAACAATTTGTAAAAATAAAAATTATTTATAAAAATAATATTTATATTGACAATATTAATAACATATATTATTAATAATGATTGTAATAATAATAATAATAATAATAATAATAATAATAATAATAATAATAATTTACAACAATAAATTCATAATAAACAATAATGATGGAGGACCACTTGCAAGACCACATATAGGATCACTCACAAGGGTCATGGCTAGAAGGATAGAGGACAAAGAGGGATTGCAAAAGACTCTTCTTTTATGGAGGGTACATTATTAGAGTCTTCCTTATCTTTCAGTAGAATCTTTGTATAGGAGTAGTTTTACCTTTGAATAAAAATAAATAAATAAATAAATAAAAGATTAGGTGGGTTAGGCTTTGGGTCAAAATGGAGTCAACCACAACCTACATGACTATGTACACATTAAGGGAGATGTGAAGTTTATAAACACTTGAAAAATGCAAGATTTGAGCAATATGGGACTTAAGACATGTGTATGTGCAGAAACTACAAGTACAGTTGTACTCTGAATATTTTAGTCTCATATCTCTTAGACTGATAAGTGTTAGGAGCTCCTAAGCCTATAAATAAAAGCCTACTCCTACGCTTTTACTCACTTTGAAATTGAATGAGAATTTGACTATGCATTTTGCTTGTCTTCTTATTCCTTTAAAGTCACTTAATTTGGGAGTAGTCTTCTCCTAGGTTCACCACCAAGGAACCTTCCTTCGAAGTGAGCACTCTTCTTGAGTTTCTCTCTGGAAACTTGAGGTAAATTTTGAAGCTTTATTGGAGTCTTCCACTCTCTCCAAATAGGTTTTCATCATTTGGTGTCACGAGCTAGGCATAGAGGATCTTCAAGAGCTAAGTGTTCTTCTTCCCTTTTATGTGTTTTGTTCATGTCTTGTGTTATGTTTGTTTGAGTTTAGTTAGGATTGTATCATATTCTATGTGTTCCATGTTTTAAATTGATTCAATTATATTATTTCAATTGTCTTGGATCAATGTTTTGTTTTAGGATTTTCTATCACGTATTCTAGATTATTCTATTGTTTGTGACTTTAATTACTTAGCTTTAATTTTTGAATCCTCCGTGTTTTATTTATGTTAGCACCGAGGTTGCTAAGTGATTTAATGAAGCCAACAATATGGTGAAGTCCACATGGATCAAAGCTTGCAACGTGGATTGCTTGAAGCCATGATGGAGCTTGATGAAATTTTGGTCTAGGAGTTAGGTTGAGTGTGTGTGAGAGTGTGCTTTTTGAATCAACATACTTGAAATTGTGAAAAAATATTTCACTATTGAATTTTGTGAAAAAAAAATTGCACTTGAAATTGTGTTGTGTGGAGTGTTTGATTAACACTATTAGGCCACAAAAGAAAGTAAAAAAAATGAAATCTAGAAAAAAAAGGGTCAATATATATATATATATATATATATATATATATATATATATATATATATATATATATATATATAAGAGAACCATACACAATTTGATTTAATTTGAGTTTCATTTTAGTTTCCAAAATCTAGAATCATTCTTAAGTTCCTTTTGAAGTGTTATCTCCTTTTTGTGCCTTATTTTGTTGTTTGTTAATTTGTTCTATCTCCTTTGTGTTTGTCATTAAATCTATCACTTGATGTTTACCTCTTCAAATTGAGCATTTTCAGAATTTTATTGCCTTTATTCTTTAAAAGTGAAAATTTTCTTAAGAAATCTAGTTTGAAACTCACCATTTCCAAGGTAACATCTTAGGTGTTGATGGGTGAAATAGTAGAAGACGATCTCTTGAAAGCTTTGTAAAATTTGGAGAGTAAACACTTGAGAAGAGAGAGCTTTGAGGAATTTGGAGAGTCAAACACTCGGGATGAGAAAGGTTGAACTAAAATTTGTTCAAGATTGTTTTTTTTTTTTCCAAAATCTTTTAGTCAAAATCTTTTGAAAATTTTTACTAAGAGATTTGGTTGAAGTAATATGAGGAAAACTCTGGCTAGGAAATTCTTATTTAAGCATGTTCACTTGTGACTCGTCGCTTTTTCCTGGGAGTCTACTTGGAAAGCTCTTAATATCTTCTTAGAAAACTTTACTAAAAAAATATTGTGAAGAAAAAAGGATGATAATTCACATTCATCGAGTGAGCAAGGAAGTGTTAGGGACAATGTTAAGGACAATAGTGAGGATCTCAACTTGAGAGAATAGGTGAAGAGACTAAGAGTAATGAAATAAAAAGAGAGAGAATTAAAGGAAATACAAGGGATGTTCACTCAATTAATGCAAAATCAAGAGAGGGATGAACGTAGAGGGGTCTAGTAGAAGAAGACATCGTTGTGAGGACTACCACTCTCAAAAGTAGTCATCATAATACAGACTACAATCAACCTCCTCCTAGGCAACATAGGAATAGGAATCCTACCTTTCCCAAGGAGCCTAAGATCGACCTTCCCCCTTTTCATGGTAAAGAAGATGTTGAATAATACCTAGATTCGGAGATGAAGGTGGAATAGATTCTCGAGTGTCACCAAGTAGACCATGAGAGGAGAGTCTCTTTAGCTACCTTAAGCTTTCACGGATCTGTCATGTATTGGTGGACGTCACTTGTTAGAGACCTTAGGAAGCCTAACAATCCCCAAATAAGGTATTGGAATGAACTTAGGACTGCCCTAAGGAAAAGCCATGTACTTTCTTATTATGACCAAACTTCAAAGACTCCAACAAAAGAACATTAGTGTTAAGGAGTATAGGTAGAAGATGAAATTACTTTTGATAGGGGTAGAGATTAGAGATGAGCCTAGGATAACCATAGCTAGGTTCCAGAGTGGCCTCAACTATGAGATTCGAGATAGGGTTGCTACAAGAAAAAATGCATTTACCCAAAGCAAAAATTCGTATGTAATCTAAATTATCTATGGATTACATACAGACAAAAATCTGTATGAAATTAAGGCGTAGGTAATTTACATACGGATTAAATTCGTATGTAAGTACAAAATATTTTTTAAAAATTAGTTATTATTGCGATTATGATTATACTTCTATTATTAGAATATATTATTTACCATTACTAAAATTGTTATTATACTTTTACTATTACTATTCTCAAAGTGTTGAATCCAGGTCCTTCAACATACACACAAAGTCACAACCACAACATCAACATCACCTTTACGATCATATCATTAAATATTATAATTATATAAATTAAATTAATATATAAAATATTATTTTTTACTTTTTATAAATTATGATTAATATAATTAATTATATATTAAATTTATAATATATAATTTATTATATATTAATATTATAATATATAATCGATTATATATATTTACATAATCGATTATGAATATATATAATCGATTATATGTTAAAGATTATAAGGTATAATCGATTATATATAAATATAAATTATACGTTAATTTTATAACGATATATATTTATATATATATAAATTATAAATTAAGTTTATAATATTTTAAATAATTAAATTATTATTTTTATAAATTAATTTTAATTATAATAATTTTTAGTTTTACTATTTTTTTAAAATTTTATTAAATTTATTATTAATAAAATTTATTGTAAATTTTCTTAAATAATTGCTGTGTTGCGAGTAAATTCTCTTAAATCTTTGCTCTGTTGTAAAAGAAAGAACAATAATTTTTTTTCTCGTTTTTTATATTTTATTAATATTTTATTTTTTAGTTTTCTAACTTTTGCTTCTTCTAACAAATCCGTCCGCTTATCCAAATATCGTCTAAGTTTACCTTTTATAAGTAGTATGTGATAAATAAGTAACATAAATAATTACATAGATTAACATTGGCTAAATCGATTGCCACAAGTAATCATATACTAGATCTAATTATGTTTCTTGTATTTAAGGAATTTAAAGCACATATTGAGTTTTTAAAAGTGAAAAGAAAAAGACTTAAGAAGAGACAATGAAAAGAATATGTAGATGGTGAGTTTTTGGAAGTTTTTCAAGAGAAAAGGGACAAAAAGCACAAGTATGACTAATGTCCTAGTATTCTAATAGAAAAGATTTATCTTTTAGTTGGTTTCAACTGATACTATGATTAAACATAATCTTTCATCTAGATGGTCTTGCATACTATTCCTATTTTCCTATCTCATGTTGTGGTGTAGATGGATTTTTATGATTTTGTGATGTTGTCCTGGCTGAAATTATATCAGATGCAGGTCTTGGGCTAATTTATGACAAATCAAGGAGCCCAAATTGACTAAATGCCCTCAAGTTGCAAGATATTTTATTACAGTAAATAAAGCAAGTAAAGCAATTTTTATACGTCAAACCTTGTGTTAAAGTAAATCCATCTCCAACAAAAGTCGCTCATTACCTTCGTTGATGTTAACTCTGCTCTGTCTGCATTCACACTTAGCCACTCATTCACATAAATCCTTTCTTCTCTTTGATTCGGTCACTTCCTTTCCAACCATGCCAGTGATAGAAACACTTGGTGGTGCTCTTTTTGGTGCTGTACTTCAACTGCTGTTTGACAGGCTGGATTCTAGTCATGTTTTGGACTACTTTCGTCGAAGAAAGCTCAATGAGAAGCTACTGTACAAGTTGAAGGTGAAACTGTTGTCCATTAATAATGTGATCGATGATGCAGAACAAAAGCAGTTCAGTAATTCATCAGTGAAAGCATGGCTTGATGAGGTCAAAGATGCTGTCTTTGATGCAGAGGATCTGCTGGATGAAATAGACTACGAGTTTTTCAAACGAAAGTTGAAAGCTGAATCCCACACCAGCGCTAAAAAGGTATGGAATTTCTTGAAGGCTTCTCCCAAAAGTTTCTTTGACAAGAAAATTGAATCAAGGATGGAACAAGTCCTTGAGCAAATAGAATTTCTTTCGAGCCAAAAGGGTGATCTAGGTTTGAAATATGTTAGTTGTGTTGGTGTTGGATCAGAGTCGGTTAGTAAAGTAACACAGAAGCTGCCATCAACATCTTTGGTGGTTGAAAGTGTTATTTATGGCAGAGAGGAGGAAAAGGAAATGATTCTTAATTGGCTGAGTTCTGACACTGACAATCATAACCAACTAGAAGTATTTTCTATTGTAGCTATGGGTGGGATGGGTAAGACTACACTTGCCCAACATGTTTATAACGATACTAGGATTGAGGAGGCTAAATTTGACCTCAAAGCCTGGGTCTGTGTTTCAGATGAATACAATGCTTTCAATGTAACCAGAGAAATTCTTGAGGCATTCCATGAATCAATTGATGATAGCAGAAACCTAGAAATGGTTCAGGGAAGATTGAAAGAAAAATTGACAGGAAGGAAGTTTCTCCTCGTTCTGGATGATGTCTGGAACGAAGATAGAGACCAATGGAAATCATTGCAAACTCCTCTTAAATATGGGGCTAAGGGAAGTAAAATTCTTGTCACAACACGTAGTAGCAAAGTTGCTACTACCGTGCAGTCACATAAAGTACACGAACTAAAGCAATTAGAAGAAGATCATAGTTGGCAAGTTTTTGCTAAATATGCGTTTCAAGATAATAATCATCAATTGAATCCTGAAGTGGAGCATATTGGTAAAAAGATAGTTGAAAAGTGCAAAGGATTGCCTCTGGCCTTGGAAACAATTGGATGTCTATTACACACAAAGTCATCTGTTTCAGAATGGGACAGTGTATTGGCAAGCAAAATATGGGGCTTACCCAAAGAAGATAGTAAAATCATCCCTGCTTTATTGTTGAGCTATTACCATCTTCCTTCACATCTAAAGAGATGTTTTGCTTATTGCGCCTTATTCCCCAAAGATCAGGAGTTTGATAAGGAGAGCTTAATTTTTTTATGGATGGCTGAAAATTTTCTTCAATGCTCTCAGCAAAGTAAGAGTCCGGAAGTACTTGGTGAACTGTATTTCGATGATCTATTATCAAGGTCCTTCTTTCAAAAATCAATTAAAGACAACAAAACATGCTTTGTCATGCACGACCTTCTCAACGATTTGGCAAAATATGTTTGTGGGGACATATGTTTCAGGCTTGGAGTTGATGAAGAAAAGACACAACTAAAAACCCGTCACTTATCATTGGTAACGAATGAAGATCAATATTCTGATGGGTTTAGGAGTTTGTATAATGCTAAAAGGCTACGTACATTTATGCCAACAAGTAGGAGAATAAACATTGATTATTATTGGGATTGCAAGATACCGATGGATGAATTGTTTTCCAAGTTTAAGTTCTTGCGCGTCTTATCTTTGTCTTGCTGTCGTGGCCTTAAAGAGGTGCCTGGTTTGGTAGGTGATCTTAAGCATCTCCGTTCGCTTGATCTTTCAAGCACCCTTATAGAAAAACTCCCAGATTCAACATGCTCACTCTTTAACTTACAAATACTAAAGCTGAACTCATGTTTCAATTTGAAGGAGCTGCCCTCTAATTTGCATAAACTCACCAATTTGTGTCGCCTTGAACTTATGAAAACTGATGTGAGAAAGATGCCAGTGCATTTAGGAAAGCTGAAAAATCTTCAAGTGTTGATGAGTTCTTTTAGGGTTGGACAAAGTAGTGAGTTCAATATTCAACAGTTAGGAGACCTCAGTCTACGTGGAGGGCTAACAATTGAGGATTTGCAGAACATTTTGAATCCCCTGGATGCAGTGGCTGCAGATTTGAAAAGTAAAAGAAATCTTGTTGAGCTAAGGTTAAAATGGAATCGTAGCTGGAACCTTGCCGATTCAATAAAACAAAGAGAAGTCCTTGAGAATTTGCAACCTTCTAAACATTTGGAGAAGTTGTCTATTTGGAACTATGGTGGTGCAGAATTCCCAAGTTGGTTAGCCAATACTTCATTGTTTTCTGTAGTGTCCTTAAGCTTAGAAGGTTGTCAATATTGCACATGTTTGCCTTCTCTTGGACTTCTTCCATATCTCAAGGACCTTACTATTAGTGGGCTTGGTGGGATTGAGAGCATTAATGCTGATTTTTTTGGGAGTAGCTCTTCTTCATTTTCATCCTTGGAAACATTGAAGTTCTCGTTTATGTATGCATGGGAAAATTGGGAATGTCAAGCTGTGACAGCTGCTTTTCCACTTCTTCAACATCTTTCTATAAGACACTGTCCCAAACTGAAAGGGAACCTACCAAAGAAACTTCTTCATCTAAGGAATCTACTTATATGTGAGTGCAAAGAACTTGTAGCTTCTGCTCCTGGGGCCCTAGAAATTTGTGAATTAGACCTACAAGACTGTGGAAAGCTGCAGTTTGATTATCATCCAACTGCTTTGAGAAGGCTAACCGTTATCGGAGACAACACCATGGAATTGTCTCTTGATTTCTTATGCGAATCAAAGACAAATATTCCCGTGAGCTGTTATGATCTTCTTGAAACATTGGACATCAATGGTGGTTGTGACTCTCTCATGAGCATTTCTCTAGACCTTTTCCCAAAACTCCATCGGCTTTGCCTCAAGAATTGTCGTAATTTACAGACTATTTCACAGGGGCGCACTCATAATCATCTCAAGGATCTGCAAATTATTGATTGCCCTCAATTCCGATCATTTCCTGCTGAAGGATTATCTGCACCATGGTTAGAGAGCTTTGCTATTAAGAGATTGCACAGATTGAAATCATTGCCTCGACACATGCATATTCTCCTTCCATCTCTGACTAGTCTGTTGATACATGAGTGTCCACAAATGGAGTTTCTCTGTGATGGAGGTTTGCCATCAAATCTGGAAAATTTGAATATCTCAAATTGCTCCAGACTTGTTGCCTCACTGAAAGGGCCATTGGGAGCAAACACCTCTCTGCAAACCTTGTCTGTTCAAAAAGTGGATGTGGAGTGTTTTCCCAGTGAAGGCTTTTTGCCAACCTCTCTTACTTGTCTAATAATTCGTGATTTTCCACATCTTAAAACACTGGACTACAAGGGTCTCTGCAATCCCTCCTCTCTTAAGAAATTGACTCTTTTTGATTGCCCCAAGATTCGATGCTTACCTGAAGAGGGTCTGCCTAAATCCATTTCAACTCTCCGGATTTTGGGCAATTGCCCGCTGCTCAAAGAGAGTTCCCAGAAACCACAAGGCCAAGGCTGAGGAATGATTTGCTTGTGCTTGTGACTGCAACCACTTTCTTTCATAAACTATCACTTTTTCTGTCTTTTCTCTTTGATCATATCACAAATGTTTAATATCATTGGTGAACCTTGTCTAAATACATTTGATTTAGCTTTGTCTTTGTGTTTGTTGCAATGAAGAGTAGAACCTGGAATCTGATTTAGGGATCATCAACTTCCTACCAAAGCCTTTGAAAGTCCTTGAATGCAAGTGGTTTGAGATGCATGGCTAACTACCTTTTAGCCCTGGAGATGATTATTCTACTTGTTTTAGACATTGGTATATGTGCGCAAACACATGAATGAATATGTCATTTTCTTTACTATGAAGAATCTATCACTAAATTTTAACATGAACATGCACACTGGTTTTATCTGGAATTCAGCAAATTAAAAATTATGGAATTTATATCATGCCGGTAATTTGATTTCTTTGAAAATCAGTAATTGATAGTCAAAAACAGCAAGTGCACGATTTTTGTTGTGAGATAAAAATATGAAATCCTCAAGGACCATGTATTTGGATTTGTAGTTATCCCAATTTAATATCAATTAAAAGCAAGAAAAATTAATTGAAATTAAGTGTTAATTGTGAAATAAAGAGTTCAAGAAGAAAATAAGAAAGCAAATTAATAAAGATAAAATTGATATAAGAAAACTTTTAGGATTAAATTTTGCACAAGACTTTCTTTTAATTTAATCTCTTATCCTATCATTTTGATTATACTTGAAGTAAGGTAATATATGTTCCGAAGAACTAAGCAAGCATATAATATATATTTAGTATCAATATAATATATATTTCATATATATTAATATAGTCTGAACAGATATTAGTGGGCCATCAAATCTTGAAGTCATCTTTGAAAAGCAGTTCTTACCTTAGGTTCATCTTACCTTATCTGCTATATAAACAAAAAATTAAATAAAGCTCAGGGATTAATGAATTAAATAAAACTATTGAAAAGATAAACAAATATCGATAATAGACTATAAGGTTAACTTCCATGCTGAACAATAAAGGAAAGTAAAAAATATTAGTGATTTAAATTCTATCCTCTTGAAATATTAATGTAACTTTAACTCTTAACAGAAATGAATTAGGAACATCAATTTTGTTATAGCTCAGCACTTAATTTATTTGTTATATATAGTATCATTAACTTTTCTAAATAAACTTGAGATAGAAAATATAAAAGTACATAGAATAATGAACAGATTTAACCATGTCACTATACACGATGGAGATATAGCGATTCACAATTTATGAGACTGGGGTCTACCTGTTATGGCAATTGAAGCAGTAATGGAGTGTTTTACAATATAGTTGTTGTTACACTCCAAACCATTCTTAATAAGGAACCACTCATGCTAAAAGAAAAACATAAATGGAAGTGGCTTGGGTGTCTTCATTCATAAAGTAATTCCTGGTCATCACTAAAGTTGGTAGAAAATATTATCAAACCTTTACTGCTTCCTGTTCATCAGTCCTTTATTGAAGTCAAGTCATCCCCAACAAAATACTCATTACCTTTTCACTCCTTCATTCAAGTAACTAAGCTGCACTTCCAATTTTCACAACCCTTCTCTTTCATTTGGCCGCTTCCTTTCCAACCATGCCAGTCCTAGAAACACTTGGTGGTGCTCTTTTTGGTGCTGTTCTCCAGGTGCTATTTGACAAGCTGGATTCTCATCAAGTTCTGGACTACTTCCGTGGGAGAAAGCTCGATGAGAAGCTGCTGAAAATTTTGAAGAGGAAGTTGGTGTCCATCAACGCTGTGGTTGATGATGCAGAACAAAAGCAGTTCACAAATGCATATGTTAAAGCGTGGCTTGATGAGGTTAGAGACGTGTTGCTGGACACAGAGGATCTGCTGGATGAAATAGACTATGAATTCTCCAAAAGTGCGACAGAACTTGAATACCAAAGCAGTGCTAGCAAGGTACGCAGTCTTGAATCCAAGCTGAAAGAAGTCCTAGATGACCTTGAATCTCTTTTAAACCAAAAGGATGATCTAGGTCTGAAAAATGCTGGTGGTGTAGGATCCGAATTGGGTAATAAAGTGTTGAGAAAAAATGAATCCTCCTCGTTGGTGGCTGAAGATGTTATTTATGGCAGAGATGAGGACAAAAAAATTATCCTTGATTGGCTGACGTCAGACAATAGTAATCATAACCAGTTGTCAATACTTTCTATAGTAGGTATGGCTGGGATGGGTAAGACCACACTTGCCCAACATGTATACAATGACCCCAAGATGAAGGAAGCTAGATTTGATGAGAAAGCTTGGGTTTGTATTTCTGATGAATTTGATGTTTTGAAAGTATCAAAAGCAATTATTGGGGCTTTCACTAAATCAAAAGATTATAGTGAAGACCTCGAAATGGTTCATAGAAAATTGAAAGAAAAATTGACAGGAAGGAAGTTTCTTCTGGTTCTGGATGATGTCTGGAACGAAGACCGAGTCCAATGGAAATCAGTGCAAACTCCTCTTAAATATGGGGCTAGGGGAAGTAAAATTCTTATCACAACACGCAGTAACAAAGTTGCATTTACCATGGAGTCCAACGATATTCACCAACTAAAGCAATTACACAAAGATCACAGCTGGCAAGTTTTTGCTAAACATGCATTCCAAGATGATACCTCTAAGTCAAATTCTGTGTTGGAGGAGATTGGCATGAAGATAGTTGAAAAGTGCCAAGGACTGCCTCTGGCCCTTGAAACGGTAGGATGTCTTTTACGGTCAAAGACATCTGTTTCAGAGTGGGAAGGTGTACTAAGAAGCAACATATGGGACTTACCAATAGAAGATAGTAAAATCATCCCTGCTTTGTTGTTGAGCTATTACCATCTTCCTTCTCATCTCAAGAGATGTTTCGCTTACTGTGCCTTATTCCCCAAAGACTATGAGTTTCCTAAGGAGACCTTAATTCTCTTATGGATGGCTCAAAATTTTCTACAATGCTCTCAGCAGAGTAAGTCTCCAGACGAAGTAGGTGAGCAGTACTTCAATGATCTCTTATCAAGGTCATTCTTTCAACAGTCAATTATAAAAGACAGTAAGTACAACGCAACACATTTTGTCATGCACGACCTTCTCAATGATTTAGCAAAGTATGTTTCTGGAGAAATTTGTTTCAGGTTGGGAGTTGATAGAGCAGAAAGAGTACCAAAGACAACCCGCCACTTTTCAAGTGTAAAGAATCCTGTTGAATGTTATGAGTATATGAATTTATGTGATGCTAAAAGGCTACGGACATTTATAACTATTTGGGACTCTGGGATGTCAATACAAGAGTTGATCTCCAACTTTAAATTCTTACGGCTCTTATCTTTGTCTTACTGTCGTAACATAAAAGAGGTGCCTGACACTATAGCGGATCTTGTACATCTCCGTGCATTAGACCTTTCAGGTACCAGCGTAAAGAGACTTCCTGACTCAACGTGTTCACTCTGTAACTTGCAAGTGTTGAAGCTAAACGAGTGTTTCTATTTGAAGGAGCTGCCCTCTACTTTGCATGAACTCACCAATTTGTGCCACCTTGAACTTATGGGAACTACTTTAATAAAGGCTCCAGTGCTTTTAGGAAAATTGAAGAATCTTCAAGTATGGATGAGTAGGTTTGAGGTTGGCAAAAGTAGTAGTAAGTTCAGTATTCAACAACTAGGAGAACTTGATCTTCACCGAGAGCTGTCAATTAAAAATCTTGAAAATATGGTGAATCCCTGTGATGCATTGGCAGCAGATTTGAAGAATAAACCACATCTTGTGAGGTTAGATTTAGAATGGAATTTGAAGCGAAACAATGATGATTCAATAAAAGAAAGAGAAGTACTTGAGAATCTACAACCTTCCAGACATCTGAAGCGGTTGTTAATCAATGGCTATGGGGGTACACAATTTCCCCGATGGTTATCTCTATCGAATGTGGTGTCCTTAACCTTGGTGGACTGTAAATATTGCGTAAAGTTGCCTTCCCTTGGACTTTTGACATTTCTCAAGCAATTGGCAATTGACGGCTTTGATCAGATAGTGAGGATAGGTGACGATTTTTACGGGAATAGCTCTTCTGCATTTGCATCCTTGGAAACGTTGAGCGTTACTGATATGAAGGAATGGGAAGAATGGCAATGCATGTCGGGTGCTTTTCCACATCTTCAACGTCTTTCTCTGACGAATTGTCCCAAACTGAAAGGGCACTTGCCAGAGCACCTTCCTCATTTAAAGGATCTACACATTTTTCAGTGCGAACAACTCGTGGCTTCGATTCCGAGGGCACTAGAAATTGAAGGTGTGAACATGGACCCGTCTTCATTTCATATGATTGGGCCCTTCTTATCTAACACTCCTCTTAAATGCTTCCGTATTTATTCTGGTCCGGGCATAAATATTCCTATAAACCATTGTTACCGTTTCCTTGTACATTTGAGTATCGGTGAATGTTGTGACTCTCTAACAACCTTCCCTCTCGATTTCTTCCCAAAACTCTCCAACCTTGAATTAGGCCATTGTCGTATAACCTTCAGAGGATAACACAGGGTCACCCTCATAACCATTTGAAGATTCTGAGAATTAGAAAGTGTTCTGAATTTGAATCATTTCCCAATGAAGGATTATTTGCACCTCAGCAAGAGATATTTTATATTGAAGGATTGGAGAAATTGAAATCAATGCCTAAGCGCATGTCCGCCCTCCTTCCATCTCTTAATCATTTGTATATACTCAACTGTCCAGGAATGGTGTTCTTTAAGGGATGTTTGCCATCAAATCTAAAACACATGAATCTCTTAAATTGCTCCAAACTTGTTGCCTCACTGAAAGGGGCTTTGGGAGCCAATTCCTCATTACAAATCTTGAAGATTTTAGGTGCAGATGTTGAGTCTTTTCCCGATGAAAGTTTGCTCCCACTCTCTCTTACTACTCTAGAGATCGATGATTGTCCAAATCTTAATAAACTGGACTACAGGGGTCTTTGTCACGTATCCTCTCTTGAGTATTTGAGTCTTCGAAATTGTCCTGTACTCCAATGCTTGCCAGAGGAGGGTCTGCCCGATTCCATCTCAAATCTCTCAATTGAAGGTTGTCCATTGCTCAAACAGCGCTGCAAGAAAGGAGGTGAAGACTGGGAAAAGATTGCTCACATTAAAAGTATATGGGTTGATAGTGAAGGAGTAAACACACAAAAGGAGTAAACATACAAAAGGAGTAAACATACAAATCGAAGCACAAATTGGAAATTCCTACATTTTCATCAGGTGCCAATTCTCCTCACTATCTTTGAATCGTTTTAGTATGTAGTTGATCATTTTCATCAGGCATCAACTAATCGTCTTTTTAATGTTCTGTTTTATGTGTAACAATAAAGTTCCTTATTCTATTTTATTCCTGAATGAACTCCCACCCCCTTATTTCTTCCCTGTGATTTTGATTGTATTTGTTTGTTCATTATATGTCTAAATTTGGATAAGCTCTTAACTAGATGTGTGGTTTTAGGATGTTCTCGTCTTCAAAAAGGGTATTGATGTTACTCTTTTGAAATTAAGAAGTATTACATGTTTGCTAGTCACTTTTTTTTAACAAACTCTTTTCTTTGCTTCGTCTATACAGGATGTTCATTCAGTCCAACAAGTCCTACCTTTGCGATTAATTGAGTTGTTTGTTCCTCCTACTTCTGACAACTGAAATCCCATCCAAAATTCATCTGAACCATCATCACCACCTCTTATTACCTACATGACAAGACCCAAATGACTAGTCAAATACTCCAAGATGAGTCCTCTTCATTAGGTCATTCTCAATCATCACTCAATCCCACAACTCCTAGTAATGACAATTCAAGTTGGCTCATTGTTATATGAAAAGGTACTCATTCTACTCATAATCCACATCGTATTTAAAGTAGATGGATATGATTGACTGTACACCAATACCCAAAACAAAAATTAATGACAACACATGGTAAATATTTTTTTGACCCTAAAAGATATTGAAGATTTATTGGAAAACTTATTTATCTTAACTATTACTAAACTTGATTTGTCTTTTGCAGTTGGTATTGTTAGTCAATTCATGCAAACTCCTTATATTGATCATTGGACAATTTCCATTGATATTCTAAGGTATCTCAAAAAGGCTCCAAGACAATATGAAAATAAAGGGAATACCCAAATCTCTGGGTGTTATGATGTCAATTGGGCAAGATTTCTTATGGATTGACACTTTACTACAGAATATTGTGTTTTAAACTGTAGACATATTATTTCCGACAAAATCATGAAATAAGATGCAATTGCTCGATCAACCGCCGAATTTGAGTATAGGGTGATGGTATCTCAAACTCGTGAACTTGTTTGTGTAAAACAGTTCTTCCAAGAACTTAAATTTTGTGAGATTCAACAAATGAAGAGTATTGTCATAATCAAGCAGCTCTTCACATTGTTTCCAATCTTGTGTTCGATAATAGGACCAAACAAATAGAAATCACAGTCATTTTATTCAAGAAACGTTATTGTCCAAGAAAATTTGTACCTACCGATTTTTATGATTCTCTTGTCATGTCTAATGTACCTACCGAATCGCTTCCTTAACCACCTTTTAAGGTTTATAGTCGTCATCAAACTTCCCATCGTCCACCAAGTGATTCTCCTCTAGTGCCAGATCTTCCGCCCCCTCGGGCTCCAACAATTGAACCTGATCTCCCCGTTGTCATTCATAAAGGTATACATTCTATCCACAATCCCTCTCCACATTATACTACCTTGAGCTATCACAAACTATCTCAACCTTTTTATGCTTGCCTTTCGTCCATTTCTTCAATGTCTATTCCAAAATTTGTAGGTGATGCTTTAGTCCATCCTGGTTGGCGTCAAGCTATGCTTGATGAACTCAGTGTTCTCCAGAACAGTGGAACTTGGGAACTCGTTTCTTTACCATCTAGGAATGTTGGTTGCAGGTGGGTCTTTGCTATCAAAGTTGGTCTTGATGACACTATTGATCGTCCCAAAGCTCGTCTTGTGGCTAAAGGCTACACTCAAATTTTTGGTTTGGACTATGGTGATACATTTTCTCTAGTGGCAAAAATGGTGTCTGTTCGCCTATTTATAGTTGTGGCATCTCTTCAAAGGTGACTTCTTTATCAACTAGATGTCAAAATGTTTTTCTTAATGGGGATTTGCAGTAAGAAATTTATATGGAGCAACCTCCAGGTTTTGTTGCTCAAGGAAAGTCTTCTAGATTGGTATGTCGTCTTCGCAAATCTTTATATGGTCTTAAACAGTCTCCCAGGGCTTGTTTTGGATAGTAGTGTTGTTAAAGAATTTGGTATGACTTGCAGTGAGGCAGATCATTCAGTTTTTTATCGCCATTCGAATGTTGGGTGTATCTATCTCGTTGTATATGTTGATGACATTGTTCTTACAGGTAGTTATCACTATGACATTTCTCAACTTAAACGAGCATATTTGTCACCATTTTCAGACAAAAGATCTTGGTAAACTTAGATATTTCTTAGAGATTGAGGTAGCACAATCCAATAATGGTATTGTTATCTCTCAAAGAAAGTATGCATTGGATCTTTTGGAAGAAATTGGGTTAATGAATTCTAAATTTGTTGACACACCCATGGACCCTAATGCCAAACTTCTACCTAGTCAGGGGAAGCCCCTCTCAAATCCTGAGAAGTATAGAAGATTAGTTGAAAAACTGAACTATCTTACTGTTACTCGTCCTGATATTTCTTTTGTAGTTAGTGTGGTGAGTCAATTCCTTAACTTTCCATGTTTTGATCATTTGAATGCAGTTACTCGTATATTGAAGTACATTAAAGGTTCTCCTGGAAAAGGCCTGCTATATGGTCATAATGACCATACTGGAGTTGTATGTTATACAAATGTGGATTGGGCAGGGTCTCCATCAGATAGAAGATTTACTTCTGGATATTGTGTTTCTATTGGTGGTAATTTGATATCTTGGAAGAGTAAGAAACATGTTATGGCAAGATCTAGTGCCGAAGTTGAATATAAAGTCATGGCCTTAGCTGCCTGTGAACTTATTTGACTCAAACAATTATTGAAAGAATTGCAATTTGGAGAGGTCACTCAAATGACACTCATATGTGATAATCAGGTTGTTCTTCATATTAGCTCAAATCCTGTCTTTCATGAGAGGACTAAACATATTGAAATTGATTGTCATTTTGTTCGAGAAAAAAATTACATTGGAGACATCAAGACTGAGTTTGTTAATTCGAATGATCAATTAGTAGATATTTTCACCAAATATTTAAGGGTTCCAGAATTGATTATATTTGTAACAAGCTTGGTACATACAATTTATATGCATCAGCTTGAGGAGGAGTGTTGAATATAACGAGCTTAGCCCATGTTCTCTGTTATTCTGTTACTATTTTTGTTACTTTTATTATCTATAAATAAACAACCTTATGTGTATATTTTAACACAAGAGAATTAGCCTATATCTATTTCTCTTTATTTTAATAAAGACTAATCTTACACATTAACCTTCCATGGCATTAATATGCAAGAAGATTAAAGAGTAAGGATCCTTGTATCCTACCATGAGAAGTTTGGTGAGGTGTCAGTGTGACATGAGTACTTGAGATAGAAAGAAAGGTAAGGATATTTTATTGAATGAAGAACAAAATTAGGGATAATTGAATGAAGTCCAAAGTTGATACGCCCATCAAACTGTTAAAGATCAAATTTTGTTGTCATAATTTCTTTTTGCAAAGCCAACCCAGAACGCTACTAGTGCTCTAATACCAATTTTGTATGAAACTAGCGGAAGAGTGTGAATAAAATAACAGTAAAATATGGTTCAACGTATAACTTACTTCCACACATCAAGTTTTATGATTAATATAAAAAATACAATGAAGATTACAAAAGAAGTTTATGAACTTCTTACTATCCCAAACCCAGATACACCTCACAGATGTATACTCCCATAACTCAATAGCAATAAAAGAGAAGGAAAGAAAGCAAACTTCTCTATTAATGAGAGAATATGTTATGTTTGAGATGATTCTTTTTGAAGAAGAGAGAAACCAATTTATAGGTTACGTTTGCAAATGCTAACCATTTATGAAAGAGTGGAAAAGCGTTTAATTTTCTTTGCCTCCTATTTCATAGCATGTCTACTATTTAGGAAAAATACTTTTATTTCAAGTCACAAAACAACGCTACACTCGTCCAAGGAAGTTAAAGATGCAAAAAATGAGGATACTATTAACAAGTAGGTGGAGTTTAAAGTTAACAATCCACAAGAATTACATATAGATACTTCTCAACAGCCTGCTTAAGAAGTGCAAGAGATGAAGCTCCATTGACACAATATAATCTTGCAAGAGACAGAACAAGGTGGCAAATTAAACCTCCCTAGAGGTACGCTCAAGCTGACATAATATCTTTTGCTTTATTAGTTGTAGAGGATATTGAAGCTCAAGATTTTGTGACATATCGTGAGGCTATCACAAGTAATGAGTCTTCACAGTGGATTGGTTCCATGAATGAAGAACTAGAGTCTCTTTATAAGAATCGTACTTGGGAGTTGGTGAAATCACCAAAAGGTCAAAAGGTCATTGGTTGCAAATGGGTCTTCAAGAAGAAAGATGGGTCCCCTACAGTTGATACAGCTCGTTACAAAGCATGCTTAGTGGCTAAAGGTTTTAGCTAAAGGGAAGGAATAGACTTCAATGAAGTATTTTCTCCCGTTGTGAAACATTAGCTCCATTCGGGTGTTGCTCGCCATAGTTGCATCCTTTGACTTAGAGCTTGAGCAGCTCGATGTTAAGACAGATTTTTTACATGGCAATCTTGAAGAACAAATCTATATGAAGCAACCAGAAGGTTTTGTAGTTGAAGCCAAGGAAGATCATGCTTGTTATTCGAAGAAGTCGTTATATGGCTTAAAACAATCTCCGCGACAATGGTATAAAAGAATTGATTCTTTTATGATTGGTCATGATTACTCTAGAAATAATTATGATAGTTGTGTGTACCATAAGAAGTTACTAGATGGTACTTTTGTGTATTTATTACTTTATGTTGATGATATGCTCATTGCCTCTAAGAGTATATTTGAGATCAACAAACTCAAAATACTGCTCAACAATGAATTTGAATTGAAAATTTTGACAGTAGCAAAGAAGATTTTGGGCATGGAAACTCATAAGGATAGGAGTGCTGGAAAATTATACTTATCACAGAAAGAAGTATATTGAAAAAGTACTTCAACGGTTTGGAATGCAAAATGTGAAGCCTGTAAGTACTCCATTAGTAGCTCATTTCAAATTATCAGTTGCACTTTCACCACAGTCTACTGAAGAAGAGGAACAAATGTCACATGTTCCTTATGCTAGTGCAATCGAAAGCATAATGTATGTTATGGTTTGTAATCGTTCAGACATTTCACAAGCAGTTAGTGTTGTCAATAAGTACAGGGGAAATCCTGGAAAGATGCATTGGCAAGTTGTGAAATGGATACTTCCATATTTAAGAGGTAATAACGATATTGGTTTGGTATTTCATAAGAACCACAGTACATGTAGCAATATTGTTGGTTATGTTGATTCCGATTATGTTGGGGATTCGGATAGAAGAAGATCCCAGATTGGATAGGTGTTCATGCTCTCTAGAAGTGCAATAAGTTGGAAAGCAACTTTACAGTCCACCATTTCACTATCCACAACTGAAGCTTAATACATGACAGCAACAGAAGCAGTAAAAGAAGTTATATGGCTTCGATCTTTGGTGGATAACTTGGGATTAAAACAAGATATCACAGTTGTGTACTGTGACAGTCAAAATGTCATACATTTGAGTAGAAATCAAATGTATCATGAAAGGATAAAGCACATTGATGTTCGTTATCATTTTTTAAGGGAGATCATTTCACAAGGTAATATTATTGTGAAAAAGATTGGTACTTTTGATAACGTAGCCGATATGTTCACAAAGCTAATTCCAATTTCTATATTCCAACACTGCTTGGACATAATTGGTGTTCGTATCAGTTGAAGGAAAGGTGGAGAATTGTTGTTTTGTGACTTGAAATAAAGTATTTTTTCTAAATAGTAGACATGTTATGAAATAGGAGGCAAAGAAAATTAAACGTTTTTTCACTCTTTTATAAATAGTTAGCATTTGCAAAGGTAACCTATAAATTGGTTTCTTTCTTCTTCAAAAAGAACCATCTCAGACATAACATATTCTCTCATTAATAAAAAAGCTTGATTTCTTTTCTTTTCTTTTCTTGTTATTGTTATTGAGTTATGAGAATATACATATATGAGGTGTATCTGGGTTTGGAATAAATTTTTTTTGTAATCTTCATTATATTTTCTATATCAATCATAAAATATTTGAAAGTAGGATATACGTTAAACCACATTTCTGCTAGTTTTATAACATTCTCTTCAAAATGATAATGATACAAAAAAAGGTCGATTCCGCATAAATTAGATACTCTGGACTCTCCTAACTTCTTGTCCACCTGGTGCATATGATAACACTCTAATTGAACATAATAAAAACCTCCTAACCTGCCCCATCTAACTTATCTTAACAACGGCCTCACTCCTTTTCTTCTTGAAATTGACATGTTTAACCATAGGTCTGCTATCAGTCAGCCTCACAGTAGGAACCTTACGATTTAACAACATGATAAATCAGTTTTGAAAATGAGAGGAAAGTTACATCGTTTCATATCAAGGCACAACAGAGTATTGCATTTAAGACAAACTCAAATATTAGATTGGGGTGTCTTTAAAAAGATAAAGTACAATCATGGCTGCAAAATGAACAATTAAAACTTAATATCTTCATAATTAGCTATACACTGTGCATGTGTGTTTTATCATAATCCCACAATCGATTCTTCAACCAATGGGTCATAATTTTTTTCACTTTCAAGCATCCAAATTCCAAAATATTACCACTTTGATGCTACTGCAAACCCGAAAACACGTACCTTCTTTGCCCCTATCTGCAATGGTTTACTCCTAAATATATATATATATATATATATAAAACACACCGAAAATTGTCAGTAAATTCATCACAGCCAACATACTAAACAGGATTGTGAAGTGAAGAAGCCAAAACGCAACATACCCTGGGCTGTATAATATGGAAAAGAATCCAAATTGGAATGTGTTCATGAACATCTTCTACACCGCCAAAAGCCTCAACACAGCAATATCAAACCTAGATAAAAAAATAACACATTACACAAAATTAAAATACGATTCCACTTAAGTACTGACTAAATACTATCTTCTTTAAAATTTAAATTAAATAAATAAATAATTGTTTGGATATATTTAATGATAAAAACTAATAAAATAAATATTATAATTTTATGTGTGTATATATATTGAAAATAAAAATCTTTAGTACAATTTATCTATCTTTATTCTTAAAGAACCTAAATATAGGTAATAATTAAAATATAAATTAAAGTGTTAAAAATTAAAATTATATACTAAAATTGTATAATCGTGATATAAACTTAAAAAGTTCACATGTATGAATAAATACTACAATATATGGAAGAGTATATCGTTATAAAAGTTTACCACTACACACCAGTGTAGGAGGAGACAAATAAAAAATCAATTAAAATGCTATTTTTAATAAAAAGAGGAAAAGTTGTACAAATATATAAGCTTATTTGTGTTAGACTTACACTTGTATCAATTTGGCGAATGAACTAATAAAATAAAGTATTTAATTTGAAGGAAGAATATATCTTATCACCATTTTAGAATGTTAATATCAAAATATATAAATTTTATCATATTCTATAATGAGTAATTATTTTAGTTTACATTTGACCATTTCTCAATTATTTATTTTTTTTTCTAAATTCATAAGTTTGTAATACATTATGACTAATAATTTTAGAACGTTTTTAAGGATTTAAAAATATATTTATGTTATTTTAATGTGACGGAAAGATGTAATGTAAAAAGTAAAAGTTCACTTTTATTTCGTGTTCAAATTTCGATTTCTCGATACTCTTTGTGTATTTTATAATTTCTTTTTACACTCTTTTAAATTTAAGTAAAGTTTAAATTGTGTATTTGATTAGAAATATTTTAAATTATACACTTTTTAATTTTTGATTGTACAGTCTAAAAATTCAGACATATAATTTTGATTGTATATTTTAAAAATATATTTCAATATGTATAACTCCAAATTTAAAAATATACTTTAAAGAATAAAATATTAAATAAATTTTTAATTTATATAATATAAAAATCCAACCTATATATAATTTAGATTTTTTATACCATTTAGGATGAAGGGTAAAAAAAAGTATTTATGTGACCCAAAATTGATCTACTTTGGATTTTAAAATTTGAACGCACGTCAACATATGAAAACAACTAAACCATCATTGTCGGATTATATAAAAAGAAAATTGTTTAAATTGTTTTTATTTTTACTAAAAGGTGTATACTTTAAGAAGTGGTTATTAACAAAAATTTAAATCTTTAATAATGGATATTTCATTACAATTATAATGTAACACTTCAATCAACATGCTTTGTTTACATTAATCTTAAGAAATTTACAGTGTGTTTTATTAATTTTTCATTCATTTTAAATTATACATTATTTTATTCTATCTATTTTTATTATTTAAATTATTTCCAAGTATTTATTTATATTTATGTTAATTAATTTATCTTCCTCCTATTCATTTATTTATATATATGTTATTTAAATTATCAATAGTTACACACCAGGGTTTGATTTATTTATTGTTATGATGTTTAATTTATCTATTGTCACGTATTATTCATACTTCTTAATTTATCTCTAGTAACGTCTTTATATTATTTCATTTATTTCGACTACGTATCTATTTTTTTTATTCATTTAATTTATATGATCTTATATTTATTAATATTTATATTATTTAATTTATCTTTAGATATATGTACTAATCCTATTCATTTATTTATATTTAAGTTGTTCAATTTATTTTTAATTTATGGTTTTTTTATTAAATTTTTTATTATATTATTTAATTTATCGTGAGTCATGCATTAATCGTATTTATTAATTTTTATATTATTATTTTATTTGTTTGTGATATATTAAACCATATCTAGTTATTTATTAATTTCTTACTTTGATTCTTAGTTTATTTTATTTTGTAACATAAATTAGAAAAAATACATATATAAAGTAATATTTTATTATTTTTTTATACTTGTTGTATATGTTTAAATGATGTATACAAATTATTAAGTAAATAGACTATTCTTGAAAAATATATATTGAGAAAGAGTTTACCGTGAATTGAAGTCATACTAATGTGTAATTGTATATGTTTAGGAAGTCGCAGCTTGATACACTATATTATGAAATGTATGAATCATGGTGAAATTTAGAAAATATTTATTAAAGTAAGTAAATTTTTGGATAATTCATAATAATATCCTAAATTAGGATATTCATAAGTCAAAGTCAAACTTGGCTATCTTGATACTTACTAGCCAAGTAAGCAAAGGCAATATTCCAATCTCACATTTCTCTTCTATTAGTTGATAATTTTTTGTGAGAAAAAATAATTATGATTATATTGATGTTTTAAATGAGAAGTATTTAACTATTTAATCACTTCTTAAATAATTTTTAATATTCATAGTGAATCATCTAAAGCAGAATGAATATAGATGTATATGTTTGATAAAGTGAATTAAATCTTATGATTGTATGTTAAGTATAGACTCTAACGTCAGGTGATATGTTAATTTATTAAGATTGACATTTAAAACTTATCAAGATTTCATTGCTTTTTCATGTTTTTGTTTCATATGTACCTATCATATAAGTAAAAGCCGAATCTGCCTATTAAGTATTATTCAGAAGAATTTTTGGGATATCTTTTCTAGAATATTGACTCATACAAAATATAGTTTTTAATATATTTAAAATATATAAAATATGTATATAGTTATATATAACTCTTATTACTGTACATCATTTATATATATTGTAATATATTATGAATAATTACAATAAAGTAAAACATTTACATATATATTTATATATGTGAGTTTATATCACTGTTAATCTTTTCCTTAAAACAATTTTATTAGAAAAAATTTAATTCCTATTTCTAATTAAATAACATATATTTATATAATAGTTGGAATGTGTTACATTTATTATTAAAACGAGTAGTTATATATATATATATATATATATATATATATATTAATTTTTATAATTTTCAAATATAAAAGTAAGATAGGAATGTGAAATGTGTATATAGAATTTCATCATATATTCTTATCTATTAAAATAATAATAATAATAAATTATTATTCTTATTATTATTATTATTATTATACATGAATAGTAATAAGTGATTTGTAATATATAATGTATACTCATTTTTAAAATGAGTAATTATATCTATTTATTTTAAATTTTTATAATTTTAAAATATAAGAATAAGATTGGAATATGAATGATGTACATAGAATCCAATTATATATTATTATCCACTAAAATAAGTAAAATTATTATTATTGTTATTATTATTGATAAATAATAATGAATGATTTGTAATATATAATGTGTAATTATTTGTAAAATATGAGTAGTTATATATTTTTTTATTTTTAATTTTTATAATTTTGAAATAGTAGGATACAATAAAAATGTGAAACATGTATATTATGTATTATATATTATTATAAATTATAGAAAATCATATAATTTTTATTAAAATAAAAAACAAAATATCACTATAAATGTAGTGAATCTACAGAGTCACATACAACATCTTTTGAAGGTAAATAAATTAAGATATAGTAATAATTTTTTGTTATTAATAATAAATATTACATTTTATTAGATAAAAACAAATTAAAAAAGTATGACTTTTAAAAATATAAAAAATCATTGGAATAAAAAATTCAATTTTCACTCATCATCTTTATTGATACTATATTTTCAAAATTAATATTTGAAATAATTTTTAATTTAATTTTTATTAGAATTATAAATAATCTTACAAATATTTATTTTGAAACTATACTTTCAAATTGATAATATAAATCAAGATTCAAAATCTAAAGTTTAAATTGAAATTATATATATTTAATAATTTAATAATAATAGATTTGAAAACATAAGCGAAATGTTTTTTCGGAAAAAAAAATAATAACAACACAACAAAATGAAAATAAAAACAGAAACATCATATAACAAAATGAGCAATAAAAGAGATTTTTGGAAATTAACAAAAAAATTTACGCACAAGTTAAAGTCAACCATATTAAAAGAATCAAAATTAAGATAAAATATTTTCATGATTTTAATTTTATAATCATTTGCTATTGTATGTGGGGTTAGAAAACAAAATTAGAGGTAAAAACAAACAGTTTCAACTTGTTGGACACAAATCTGTGGGCGTGTTCTATACCGTGTTTGTCAAGAAAATTTGTTGAGAAAACATTAAGCCAACGTGTACTTCTGATGACCTTAATATTTCAAAGCTTAACTGTGTTTATAAGGAGAAGGCGAATCTTCTGATCCAAACGCAGTTGCTTTAAACTGACGTGATCCATTTGCAATGTAAGTGAATGTTTTATAATTTTGTTCTGTTGGACAAAAACGACCACTTCGTCAATTCTTACCTAGTCTAATTTGTTTGCGACCTAGATTACTCTGTTTCCATGTTCTGAGCTTCTGATATTTTCTATTCACATTTTTTTTTTCTTTATTGAAATTGTTTAGTTCGACCAAGAAATCATTTCTCTCCAAGAGCATGAATTTGTCAAAGATAGCGCGCTCTCTTTCGCGCTCATCTCGAGTATGCTTTCACTTTCCCTTCAATTCAATTGATTCTTTTGCTAACAGTCATAAAGGGGCTAATTTATATGCTGCTTTTAATTGGGGTGACAGAATTTATCACACGGTAATGGGAGATTGGGAACGCTTGCAGGAATACCACGGACGAATGCGTGTTCTGATGGGGCTGAATCGGTATTAGGGTTTGTTAGGAGCTATGTTTCTTCTGCCAGAGCTTCCAGTCACAGCATCTTTTCCCATTTGCATGATTTCAAATCTGTTGTTGCAAACCCTAAGGTTCGCCGATTGTTTTCCAGTGAAGCTCCAAAGAAAAAGAGTGAGTTTTATTGGGCATGATGTGTGTTTAAGATGTGATTGAAGCTGTTTCAATTAGTTTTAAGAATTGAACTCAGTTCTTTAATTGTTTGGCAGATTATGAAAAGTTTTATCCCAAAGAAAAGAAGGAAGCTCCGAAGGAAAATGGCAAAAAATACGATTCTAAAGGTAAACATGGAATCTCTTGGGTACACCCTGTTATCTTATGAAACTTGAGTTCCAATCCCAAAATTTGCTCTCTATCTCAGTGGCTGCATTGATTTATTTAGGGAGCTGTATGTTTTTGTCTACAAATTAATCATATAACTGTATTCCAAATTATCGAAAGGGTACTAACAACTTTTAATGCCTTTCTCTATTAACTTCAGACAACTCAAATGCAAACACAGATGATCATGGAAATTTTCAGGAAGCTTTCATGAAGCAAGTTCAAAATATAATTACCCCATTATTGGTTATGGGGCTATTTCTTACAACCTTTTCTAGTGGTCCTCGTGAACAGCAGGAGGTACCAACAACTTCTTTGTATTAGCACGACCAATTGTTGTTTTGATTTGCTTGTGAGAGTGAAATTGGGTCAAGAACTCAATGCATGAATATTATCTGCATTTTATATGATGAAGATGAATGCAATGGTTTCAAATGCATGAGAAGTAAACTTTGTACCATTTGACTCCACAATTATCTGGATTTTATTGGTAAAGGGGGAAATGGAAATATAGAAGAGATGACATATAATACTTGAGTTCTGTATTGTGTATTATAATACTGTATTTGCTGAGACCGTCATCTAGTACTTTCTTAGGCATCACTCTACAATTTTTTCTCTTCTTTCTTGCCCTCCTCTTTTTTGAGTACTTTTATATTAATTGATTAAATTCAATTCATGTTAGTCAGTAATTATAATTTTTCTTCTGCCAAAGTTACCTTTCATGACTGCAAATGTGTGTGTATATCTGTGAGGTGAGCTTTTTGCTGTTGCAGTTGACTGCTTGCTTAGGCTGTGGCTCTCTAAAAGAACTCTATTACGATAGGCTTTCATATGCCATTGCATTCTAGCATCTAGTTGCAAGTCTTTAACTGGATTGGTATTTCAACACTGGTGGATATTTTTCTAGATCGCACTAGCTCAGAGGGTGTCTCTGGATTGTTATTGGGATGTGAATCAAACTATGTGCATATTCGCTGTGGTTTCTTTAATTTCATTGTTCTCATCCTTCTGACATTGACCAAAATTTGATTCTTTGCAGATTAGCTTTCAGGAATTTAAAAATAAGCTTTTGGAACCGGGATTAGTAGACCATATTGTTGTCTCAAACAAATCGGTTGCCAAAGTATATGTAAGGAACTCTCCTCACAACCAAACAGATAGTGAAGTAGTCCAAGGGACCCTGCCTTCAAAGGAATCTGGAGGCCAGTATAGATATTATTTTAACATTGGAAGTGTTGAGTCTTTTGAGGAGAAGCTACAGGAAGCGCAAGAAGCTCTTGGCATTGACTCTCATGATTTTGTGCCTGTAACATATTCTGCTGAGATGGTTTGGTATCAGGAACTGATGAGATTTGCTCCAACACTGTTATTGTTGGGATCTCTCTTGTATATGGGAAGGATGATGCGAGGTGGACTTGGTGTTGGTGGAGGTGGGGGTGGTAAGGGTGGTCGGGGAATATTCAACATAGGAAAAGCGCATGTTACAAAAGTAGACAAAAATACTAAAAATAAGGTTAGGAGATTTCTGTTTCTTCTGTCAATGACACTGATGTTTTTTTGTATTTGTTTTAAATAGCATGTCCAGTTTTAATTATTTCCTCGAGGGAAGTAGTGCTGGTAAGTGAATTGACAATAAGATCATTTGATAAATATTTATCCTTTTTTGTTTTGTTTTGTTTAGATCTATTTTAAAGATGTTGCTGGCTGTGATGAGGCAAAACTTGAAATTATGGAGTTCGTCCACTTCCTCAAGAATCCAAAGAAATATGAAGAACTTGGTGCAAAAATTCCAAAAGGTGCTCTGTTGGTTGGTCCTCCAGGTACAGGAAAAACACTTTTAGCAAAAGCAACTGCAGGGGAGTCTGGGGTGCCATTTCTTTCTATATCTGGTTCTGATTTCATGGAAATGTTTGTTGGTGTTGGACCATCAAGGGTCAGAAATTTATTTCAGGAAGCAAGGCAGTGTGCTCCTAGTATAATATTTATTGATGAGATTGATGCAATTGGTCGAGCAAGGGGGCGTGGTGGTTTTTCTGGTGCGAATGATGAGCGTGAAAGTACATTGAATCAATTGTTGGTAGAGATGGATGGTTTTGGAACCACTTCTGGAGTTGTTGTGTTGGCAGGAACGAATAGGCCTGATATCTTAGATAAAGCTCTTCTTAGGCCTGGGCGATTTGACCGCCAAATAGCAATTGACAAACCTGATATTAAAGGTCGTGACCAGATATTTCAGATATACTTGAAGAAGATCAAACTTGACCATGAACCTTCATATTATTCTCAAAGGCTTGCAGCCCTTACTCCTGGATTTGCTGGAGCAGACATTGCAAATGTCTGCAATGAAGCGGCTCTGATTGCTGCAAGAAGTGAGGTGACCCAAGTCACAATGGATCATTTTGAGTCAGCCATCGATAGGATCATTGGTGGCTTGGAAAAGAAGAACAAGGTATGTCTTTATAAGTTTTTATATTCTTTTTAGGTAGGCTTGTAAGTGGACGGGTGGAGTTGGATGTTTTAGTTTATAGAATTAAAAGTCTTGCATATTGTAGGAAGTAGAATGGAAATATAAGAGAGCTGGATCTTTTAAGTTTAATTTAATACATTAATGATCCTTATGTTATCAATAGTGGTCAGTGTGGCTGCTATTGCGGCAGAGTTCAGTGGTGAGGCATAACAAATTTGGTTCATTGCGATATGGAGTCGTCACATAGTATTATCATTTCTCATCTGTTTGTCCTTGGTCCTCAATTTGAGTCCAACATATTTTCATGTGGCCTGCTTGTTAACTTATAATTGTGGACTGTTATTTACAATTAAATAATAAACTAAATAATAATAATATAATAGTGCTAAAAAGATATAAAAAATATTGAAATCATTACTTGTTATATAATAAGAATTAAGCATAAAATATGATATAATAAAAATAATAGCAATAAAAGTATAATAAAGTAGCTAATTGTTGTAATAAAAACTAAATTAAACATACTATATAATATATTAAGCTAAATGATAAAATTTGAACAATATAGTAATAATAGTAAATACAGTATATATAATAAATACAGAATAATATAGATATTACAGAAAAACATACACACACACATATATATATATATATATATACATACATATATATATACATATATACATATATATATACATACAT